>Ga0065711_1034277_pt1 | contig 24041 bp, 24 predicted proteins | sample Hoacrofraction12_FD_59098 | JGI IMG/M metagenome (GOLD analysis project Ga0065711, IMG submission 59098) | Hoatzin crop microbial communities from Cojedes, Venezuela - Epithelial fraction 12 v2 (version 2) | ecosystem: Host-associated > Birds > Digestive system > Esophagus > Crop | place... | reverse complement strand
CCCCCCCCCCAAACCCCATTGTGAGTCCTAGTGTTTGAAAGCCAAAAGCCACTCCAGAGCTCAGCAGGACATCTCCAGTGACATCCTGCCTCCTGCCTCCAGCCTGCAGTGCCGCCCCCTCGCGAGACCGCAGCCTTTGGTCTTGGTTGAACTGCTGCAGTACCGGGTTTGAGATGAGCTGCGCAGTGCTCTGATCCCTGCTGCTAAGCAAAAGGAGGCACACAGGCAGGACTGCAGCGTGATCTATACACCAGGAGAGATGAACTGAGGAGAATCATGAGCAATAGAATCATTCCAAGATTCCTAAACTTATTGAAATTGATGGTAAAGTCTTTATTCTGTGCTGTTCCTGTGCTTTGAGATGGTGCCTCATTCTGAGTGCTACGTAAATGTCTGTAACGGGAAAGACACAGGGTTGGTCTGGCTGTTGGAAAGACAGTTGAATGTTTTGCCTTCTTGAGAGAAGCAGAAAATGACCTGGGACTGGGGGCTAATTAAAAGAGTTGCCGGCATCTGCAAAAACTTGCAGATAGGAAAGCCGTTTGAGTAGTTATTTCTAAAGAGTCAGCATTAGGTTTCAGAGCTGACATACTGGGATGGGTGTAGGCAGCTTGTGCGTTCCTCGGCTACCGTCCAGGCTGTCTGCAGACTCAGGCAGACAGCTCTGTAGGTGTTTATGTTCAGTTCCCCTCTTTAACCACTCATCAGGGCGATACTTTTATTTTCTTTATTCTTTTCCCTTTTTTCTTTTTTTTTTTTTCTTTTATTTTTGTACATGGAGAAATTTGATAGCGTCAAAGCTCAGTTCTAAGGACTCATCTACAAACCCCTTGATAGCTATGTCGTCAACCATGAAATGTCTGACGCAAAATCATCGTTTCATTTACACTCCAGAAACGTACCTAGGGTTGCAAACAGAGAATAGCAGATGTTAAATATGCTGGCATATTTGTAATCCTAGCATGGTGATGTGCTGTCAGTGCAAGTATACTTAGATTGTGACCCTAAAGCTGCAGGAATGTCCTAAGTAAAAACCCCATGCTACCACACAAGCTGTACAGTTTGGACACTGAACCAACTTATTCATGTCAGGGAGACAGCTACTGAGCCCCAAGGCTCTTTGCTCCCCGTATGCCCGTCCCAGGCGCTGGGTCGTGCAGAGCATCACACAGCAGGAGAAGTGCCACCATCGCCGGCTGCAGCGGAGGCCGTGCCTTGTCTGGTTTGCCAAGGTTTGACTGCAGGGCTGTGCTGGTGCAGCAGGCTCCTGCCTCAGCTTAGCCTCTGCTGTGGGTCAGCAAGACACTGCCTCATTTGTGGCTCATATCTGGGACCGGGAGGATCTGAATGCAGGTGCTGATGCCCACTTCCACTGCCCTGTTCCTGGCCCTGCAAATACAATATACCACTATTCGCCTCCCTCCTAGGGAAGTCCATGTTTGTATGTATGTACGAGATAAGAGATGAGCTGCGTCCCTTGCCTGGCTTAAGCTTAAGGGGAACCAAGAAGAAAATAACAATCTTGTATCCCGGTGGCCCTACCTAAAACAAAAGAATCCCCCAACTCCTTGTGAACACTGGGGTCCAGATCTGGGCTAAATCCTCCGTATCTGAGCTGGAGCCGAGATCCTGAGGGCCTGCAAAGCTCTGCTGACTCACGGAAGGTCTGGAGGGAAGGCTGGAGGTCAGACAGCTTGCAAGGACCGGCGTCTTTGCCACCATGCCAGAAGGCAGTGCTAATTCTAAGCCTCGATTTTCACTGAGCTCTGGCCTCCTGGAGCTTTGTTTGCTGTGCCGAAGGGATCTTTATGCATCGTATGCTTTGCTCATGCCCAAATGTCAGCTGATGGTCGTTCAGTAGTCCTTGATGGCCCTGTGGTTTCTGTAGCCTGCGTTACAGCCCACATGGACGGAGGACAAGGCCAGGAACTGAGGCGAATGAAGGCTGGGTGGGAAGGGCTGCTGTGAGCACTGCCAGCACAGGCTGAGAAAGGGCTCGGGTGTGCAGGGTAGGAACGAAATCCAGTAAGCAGGTATCACTAATTTAAATCACTGTTGACCTTACCTGTTCCTTCATTGTGATACTCTGAATGACCACTTTATTTTTGTTCATGGACACTGGGTGTAGAGGTGTTTAGAAGAAGAATGCCAAACAGCTCAGACTATATTATCACTACTGTTATCACTATGATTATTGTTACCGTTTGCCTGCCAGCACCACGCAGAACAAAGGCCCCTGTTGTGCTGAGCACTGCACAAATGCACTGGGAGAAAATAAACAGAGGCACGCTGGCTTGCCTGAGTTTCCATACCGTGACAGTGTCAGAGCCAGGAAGAGAAGCTAAACCTGTGAATTCCTCTTGCTAAGCCAGGGATGGCCACTGTGTGCCTCCAAGCATTTTGAGCAGGACTTTGGAGTCATGGCTGCACGACGCAGCCAGCTGGGAGCCTGCGCACGCAAAGGACTGCTGGCTAGTGCTGCACCACCGGCAATGGGAAGGAAGCAGTCAGCGGAAACCCATTTAACTGGAGCTTCTTGGGCCCCTGCTGTGATTCAGCCCAGCTCCAGTTGGGACATCCCTGCGAAATGCTCCCAGAGCTCCCATCCTTTCAGGTCTCCTGTGGCTCTTGGCCAACAGATTTTGGTGTGCTTCTTGCCTTGGGAAGGTTGGATAGCCCTGCAAAGTCTGCCCACACTAGCTGGAGCCAGGAGGTTGGCTGTAGACCGTGTTTCTCTGAACTCCTCACTCTTTCCATCCCTGTTTGCTCGTGTCTTTAGCCTCGTTCAAGTGAAGTGTTGAGTTTTTTCACAGCCTCCACCCTGATTTTGTCCTGCCCTGATTTTTTCCACAGGTACTTTCCCCCCTCACTGTTCCTGAACACCCAAGTCCACACACATTCCCACCTAGCTTGCCAGTTCTGGCTGGGGTAAATTCTGGAAAAACGACCTTAGACTTTCCAGAAGGCAAAGCTGAGATAGAAGACTGCATCCAGCTGCTCACAAAGGCACAGCACGAAGTTTGCCGTTCCCCAGTACCAGCCTCAGCCCCACCAGCCCAGCCAAGGGGACCTGATTTCTGGGTTCAGTCAGCAGCAAGAGAGCTTCTTGGAAGAGATTGTCAAAGAAGAGTCTTCTGAGAGAGGAGCAAAACCCAGAGCATCTGGGCTGTGCCCTTTGTGAGTTCTTTGGGGGCTATGGCATGAACCCTCACGCCAACTTGCTGCCTGCCACAGGGGAGGTGGGACCAGGAGAAAGGTTCAGGGACCTGGGTGCTGCGTGCTCGCCTTCCCCTTCCCTGCCAGCAGCAGCCCTGTGTCTGCACCTCAGCCTTGTCCTCTGTTCCATCGTGCAGACATCCCTGGGGCCCTGGAGTCTTCTCCATAATCAGACCATTTCACCTGGCTTGGTCCTGGGAGGACACAGTGCTTGCAGGCTCTGAGGTGTCTCTATCATTGGCTGTCGGGTGAAGCCCTCCCTAAGCACTCCAGCGGGCCTTTATTTATTTTTAAAATTCCCCTGAGCCTACGAAGGTCATTTGAACGAATTGGAGCTGACAGACATTAACTTGGAAAAAAGCCCATTGCACCATGATAAACTCCACTTAAAGAGAAGCAGAAGTGCCAGGCAAGGAAGGAACAAACGATGAGCGATTTGTCACTGTTACCGTAAGCTTGGGAGGTGAGACTGTCAGCTCCGGACTCACCTTCTCCCACTGTGCACTACCACACATTCCAGCACTGCTGTTTTCACTGCAGCGGCTCCTGTCCATGCGAATGGGCTGAACTGGGATGTTGTGCAAGGCCACGGGGCCAGAGAGACCATGCAGGCAAATTGGTGGGCCACACTGCTGGTGAAAAGGAGAGGGACTGGAGCCCAGAGACGAGGTGCTTCACAGCAGGTCACACAGAGAATCACCACCTGAGCTGCAAACCGACCTCAGCCCGTGAGCTGTCGCCAACCTTTGAGCCTGTTTTGCATCTGTCTGTGATCTCGGGGGTCTGTGCACCCGTGGGCAGATGAGCATGGGTTTACACCCGGCTGTGTACCCGGCCGGGGAACGCAGCATCACCCCAGCTCCGAGCCTGCCCTCCGCTGAGGGGGGACAAAGCAAGGTGCCTCAGCCCGACACTGAGGGTTGTCCTTCGGGGACCTGCATTGCAGAGGTAACCTCAGCAAGCCACAGCCATTGCCAGCTCTTGTGTGAGGGATCGGGGATGGTGCCTTCCCCTCAGCCGGCGGCCAGAAGAGCTGCCAGAGGGGCAGAGGGAGACGGGAGAGGGACACGTCCGGTGTATCAATCTCAGTCCATATCACTGCTGATGAAGCCTGTGCTCTGTCCAAAGATATATCCTAATGCCTCCCATTCAATTTGCACATAGGTTCTTTATGCTTTGCTTCGTGTCCTTGAAACAAAGGCAATGGGTTTCTCCCCTCCTCTGGGCATCGTGTGGGATCCAAGTGCCTCAGCCCCTGCGGAGCTGCAGCAGACGCCGATTGTGCTGGCAAGCCAGGATCAGACCTCGGAGAGGAGCAGGCCTGGACTGTCACACTTACCTGGCCAAGTTCGGGCCAGGGCTCCTTCTGCCCTGCAGCCAGGTGAGAAATGACCTTCTCCAACTGCAGGTCAGCAAGCTCGGAAGTGCCAAGAAGTGACCAATATACCTTGCAGGTAGGAACTGAGCCATGCTCTTCCTCACGCCTCTTCATCTTGGAGTCCTGCAAAAATGAACAGTGGTCTTTCTGCTCGCAGAGCATTGTGGCAGATCAGTCCAGGCCGTTTGCTAGGGCTCCAGTGCAGTGAGCCCAGACCCAGCACTGAAGGCCTTCTGCAGACAACTGGGTTATAAATAGTGTCTGGCTAACCAGACTGAGAAATGAGAAGTGTCTTGACATGGTCCCTAAAGCCACTGTCCCCATCTAGGCGGAACTATCAGCTGCAGGAGACCTGTTCCTAACCAATACCCCTCAAGATCAAGAGCGGTCCCAAGTCGTGGGAGGACCGGGTGGCTAGAAGGAAAGCCCTGTCCGTGTACCCAGCCGTGAAGAGCACCAGAGAAGTCTCTGCTGCTCTCACCGGGCGCTGTGCCCAGCACAGATCCCTGTCAGGAAGAGGGAAGGCAGGGCTCTTCACCAGGTTCTTGCGCAGCATGCAGCTACAGCCTAGCAAACTCTCCCAAACCACCACCAGCTCTGGGTGCACTGTCCCTCTGCAGCACTGGCATAGATGGGATGGCCAACTTACTATGCATGAGAGATTTCCAGTCTTGGCTGGATGTTCCCGATCCACAACGACCTTCGATCCAGCAGCGAATGGTGCTAACCTCAACTTTCTGTGTTTGGGCTCCCTGCCCAGCTTTATGGTTAAGTGTTAGAGCAATGTCTTTCCTGCTGCCCAGTTTCTCTCTTGGAAACAAAGATCGCATTTCTGCAATGCTGCAGTTAGACCAGTTGACCTTTCCCTGTCATGTGGATGCCCGGACAAGTCAGAGGGGGCTCAGCAGAGATGGGCAGCGTCCCTGCACCACAGAGACAGCCAATCTAGCTGCTTGCCTGCACCCTTCCACCTACTCCCTCCTCAAGGCTTGCTCTCCAGCCCGCAGTCAAGGTCAATCTTATGTTTCCCCTCCAGCTCATATCTGCTGACCATCCATGCTGCAAACCCCTCTGCTCAACCCTGGATGACCCATCCAGCCAGCCCCTGATGATCTCTGGCTGCAGAGCTGGCTCACCTTGTACCGACCTGCAGAGCCACCTCCCTCTGCTTTGCTGTGGCTTTAGAAACCACTCGAGCATGGAAGCCCTGAGAACAGGAAGTCCATCAGGGCAATCTTGCCCCAAAATCCCATGTTCCTCATCTCTTACACCTACTGCAGCCCCTTTCCTCTGAGCCATCCTGATGTTGGGGTTATGCACCTCAGTCCTGCGTAAAACGAGGCACCTAATTCTTGGTGTGAGTCCATGTCCTGGCTTTTGTATAGGATGAGAGGTCTGACCCTGTTTGTTTTCAGCTTTTTGGGGTCAACGGCTGTCTTTCACTAGCTACATGGGAGACAGAGTTCTGGTCTTGCTTAGGGCTGATATTTCTGATCTGTAGGTAAAAGTAGCAGTAGATGGTGACTGTAGTACTGCTCCTAAACCTTAGCTACAAAATAGTCACAGCGGCAAGCAGAACTAGTCAAAGCATTGAGCAAATGTTGTAGAAGCATTTCAATTTCAGTATCATCTCTATGTAGTAGGATTGCAATGGGATTTCCTGCAGAACATGTGTAGGAACTAAAAGCTCTTTTTCTAACAGGTTCCTTCCGTTTTCTAAAGCACGTTTTTATTGGCATTATTTTGGAATTATTTTTCTCCCCCTGTATGAAGCCTCTTCAGTCAACTTTGGTTACAGATATGAGTTTTAAAACTGGGGTGGAGTATGATGGAAAACAGAGTATGTTTCTACTGATGCCAATTCTTCATGCAGATTTGACCTTTGGGGGAAGAGGGAGGTTGTTTTGCAACCAAAAAATTCTCTTGCCAAAAATGTTACCCTGGCAACTGAGGCTGTAGAGAAGAGTTTGCATCCTTATGCTAGCTATTAAAGGGAATCTGACTCTGGAGAGTGAGAGGTGGACCCTGGAGAGCTGGCTGGTGGGGCCAGAGAGGGGCTGGGGGTGTTGGAGACGCCTGTGTGGGGACAGAGGAGGAAAGGTGTGAGATGAAGAGACCAAGGGCAGTGGGTGGAGGGCGAGACCCACTGGGGCACAGCGGGGTTGATAGACTGGTAGGGGCAGAGAGGACATGGGAGGCAGCAAAAGTGGTTGGTGGGGCTTGGCAGCATCCATAATGCATGGAGGGTCTCATGCAATGCCTTCCCCAAGATGCAATGATGTTTTGATATTTCCCCCCCAAGTCCCTTCCACACCTTCCTGCAGCAAACATTATTTTCTCAGCATCCCCTTTCCTTACCCTCTGTCCATGCTCATCTCAAATCATCCCCCAGCACCGCCTTCCTGGCCCCACCAGCCCCCACCTCACCAGTAATGAGGGGGGCCTTGTAGTCTGTCTTTCCTGCACTCCCCCACTTCCCTCTGGACCCCAGCAACAAGTTTAATTGGAAAAAACCAAGGCTGACTTGGAGGCAAGGCAAGGAGGCAGGGAGAGCCTGTACCAGCTGACACCATGATCGATTACCTGGAACTCCACCTGACACTGAAATTAGGGTTTTTTAATGATAGGCCGACTCTGCCTGGATGTGAAATTCAAATGATCTCCAAAGCTTCCCTGCGACCATCACTCGCTGCACGCAGTGGTACACGCCACATGCAGGTACTTTGTCTCTGTCACTGCTGAAAGGACATTGTTATTACCAACAACTCTTTGTATTAACCAGTCTCCTACCTAATAGACAACACTTTACGTTCTGCACCGTTGCCCAGTCAGGGCTGCTGTGTGCCTGAGAGACACATGCTTCCCCCGGCTCCCCCGGGGCAGTGGGAAGCCAGTGCTTAAAAAGAGACACCACAATGGTGGATGTGTGCCCCCCTTGCCTCCCCCCCCACCCCCCCACTCTCGTGTTGGGGGGTGATGTGCCTCGGCATTACCCGTCTCAGCTGCGGGCCCACAGCACAAACCCATGGGGCAGGGGCACCGTGCTGGGACACGCAGGGGTGCCTGGCGAGTGGGCAGTTGCCAAAGTTCCCTTCAGGTGAGGAAGGGGAGTTTTTCCTCCCGCTGACATTTTTCCCATCCCAGGGCAAATCTGGGGGAGGCAATACTCCAAGGAGTTTTCCCCATCTTTGTCCTGCTCGGTGAGCCATCATGAAAGTGCCTGCTGGGCTGGTACCCTCCCATGCCCCGGTCAGGATGGGAGAAAATCTGTCACCTCCCAGGGTCCACACCATGACAGAGCCCTGGCATATCTCAAAGCATTCCCACCCGTGTGGAGGGACTGTCGCTGCTGGTAGAGGTTGTCTCCCAAGATGTTGTCCCCACCTTTCTTCCACCATCTGTTGACCACGTTTGCCTCGCCCTTGGGAAGGTGATGAATGTGACTGGGAGAGGAGACCAGGAGCTGTCCTGTGGCTGTTATCTGGGCATATTGACTGTCTTTTATCACGGGAGAAGCCAAGCAGGAGGACCAGCTTTTTTCTTCCTGCTGGGCAAGGAGAGAAAGGAAGAGATGAAAAAAAAGAGACAGCGAGAAAACAAAATTGAAAAAATGTAAATACAGCAGAGGCAGCAGTACTATGTAAACCAGCATGCATTAAGTGGGATTTCCTACATCTTGTTGCTGTATTGAAGGAAGATTTGGAAAACCGCATGGAGGGGAGACTTCCTAGCACAGGTAGTAATTTCACTCCAGTTGGAAAGCCATCATCACCAAAGGGAGCCTTTGGCCATGTCATAAAGCAGCAACAGGAGGGAACACAGGTTCTGGGTGGTGGAGATGCTGGAGGGAAAAGGGAAAGGCCCTGCCTCCAAAAACATTGGCTGCAAATTCAGATTTCCCCCCACGAGAGGCATTGTGAGGAGGTTAGATGGGGACACCAACTGTTTCCAGCTCCAGCAGGAGTTGCTTTGGGCTGTGTTGAATGAGAAAAACTGGGCACACGTGGGTCTGGACAGGACTGCAGGAAGCTATAATTCAGACCTTCTGGTTTGCCTCGTCAAGTGAAACCCTGGGTGATGACACTGACATTTTTCACAGACTGACCACTGCAGTGCCCGTTTTTTCCTTCAGTTAGGTACTTGCTCTGCCATATTTAACAATATAACCTATGCAGCCTCAGCCTCCTCCTGCTCAAGAGATGCTTCTTGTATTTGGTAATATGTGGACATCTTTGATGAGGAAAGGCTACGTTGTGTTGCCACAGGAAAATTGCATATTCTCTCCGTGCCTGAACTCTCCCTCTCCATTTTCATAGAATCGTAGAACCGTTTGGGTTGGAAGGGACCTTAGAGATCACCTGCTTCCAACCCCCCTGCCATGAGCAGGGACCCCTTCCACTAGACCGGGGTGCTCCAAGCCCCATCCAACCTGGCCTTGAACACTGCCAGGGAGGGGGCAGCCACAGCTTCTCTGGGCAACCTGTGCCAGGGCCTCACTGCCCTCAGAGTAAAGAACTTCTTTATGTCTAATCTAAATCTACCCTCTTTCAGTTTAAAGCCAGTACCTCTTGTCCTATATTTTACCTGTATTATTGAAAGTATTTACTTTCCTGAAGTAAATGCTCAGCACCAAGCACCCCATGGCTGCAATCTCAACCGCCTTCTGGCCATCCCTCAGGTCTTGTTCGAGAAACTCTGGCATCTTTGGCCTGGGAGGGAGTCAGCGGCAGAGCTGGTGTTTGTTATTCAAGGTCGCGTGGTGGTGTGAGAGGTGTTGGGAGGGCAGTGCCATGCTTTGCTGGTGCGTGGGATGCCTTTGCCCTGGGCCACCCCCAGGCAGTTCAGTGCAGCCACTGGTGCCCTCGGCAGCCCGTGCCAGGTGTCCTCCGAGCGAGGTCCCCGTGGGAGCTGAGCAGAAAGGGGACGCATGCGGACAATATTCCCTGCTTTCCTCCATCGCCCGGTGAGCAGCCCCTAATCTGAGGGGCGTGCCAGTATTAATGCCTTTAATAACGACGGATCAGATTGTATGAAGAGTTTTAATTGATGTCTATATCCCTGGAAACATAAAAACAGCCATGCAAACGTCTTACCACTATTATTTTATCAAAGGTTTTGACGTGGCTGCTGCATAGGAGATGTCAGGGAAAAAATTCATGTCTGCAAGGCACAAACAGGCGAAGTAATGGGATATAAATCAAAAACAGTGAAAGGGGAAAGTGGTTAGTCACAAGATCATAGAGTTTTCACTACAAGGGAGAGCAGTGAATTCTCAATAAAAGCAGCAGAATTCATTCATTCTCTGGTGCCGTCAGCCCTTTCTCCCCTCCTGGTCCCCAACACACGCGCCCAGCTCTGGCCCCAGGACACACAGTCCTGGGCATGGGCTGACCACCTTGGAGGTACCTGTCTGGTTGGGTCAATTCAAGCCATTTCTATTCCTTGTCCACCCCTACTTGTACAGAAGGCATGGAAACTTAGCCCAAAAACAGGGCTACAAATAGCACCCCTTCCTCTTTGGCTGGTCAAGAGTATAATTAACCCTTTAGTAGACCTGCATATCTTGCATCGCTCAGTTGTCTACGAGCACACTCATAAATATAGTTTCCATTACAGAAAGGGCAAACTGATGTGTGGGAGACAAAAGGGGCTGATAGATTTACTCCAGGCTGGTGGCAAAGAGGAGGAAGGGCATGAAGCATGAATTCAGTTCTCCTTGTTTGCCTGGAGTGACTCTGGGACACTGCCAGGCAATGCCAGCCGGGGATCGGTTGTAGACCTGCTGCTTTCCAGCGACCAGCTCTGACCTTCAGGGCAGGTGGATGGCTGGGACCCTGCTGATGGCTCATGACGCTGCGTGACCACAGTGCCCGCTTTCCACAGCCAGAGCCCCGCAGATATCAGCCAATGGGCCAAGGCAACTGAGAACCACCAGTGAGACCCTCACAGGGTGATCCTGCACCAATGCCTTGCAAACGCTTTATTTCTCCTAGCCACAGTGTCCCATGGGGTGTTCTTCTGTGGTGGGAAGATGTTCAAAGTGGCCAACAGCTGGGAAGGCACGAGTACAGCGTGAGAAGTGACTGCTTTTTCCAGGGCACTGCTGAGAGGAAGCTTGCAGCATGGCTTCCTTGTCCGGTTGCTTGGGTTGCAAATGTAAAACCTGGGGAGGGGGGTAAGGAGGAAAGGAGGAGAGGATGAAAAGGAGGAAAAACTGGTGGATAAAAAGAAATTTGAAAAAAAGTAAGTGAAATATTCAAACTGGAAAGTGATATTATAGAAAACTGCAGGGAACACGCTTGAGTACATTCAAATTTATTCAAACTCTGCGTCTGACATTGATGAATGCAACAGCTTTTTCCACAATATGTAGAGCGCACAGGGCATTTAGGATTGCAGCATCCCTTTCACTGCAGCTGTCTGGGGGCCTGTTCTGAGCGCTGTGGAGACCCCTACTCTGGGGCCTGGCGTGTCCCCTTAAAGAAGAGACCAGGAAGACATTTGGGAAGGAAGAGAAAAACAAACAAAAAAGAAGGATTTCAGCAAAAGATCAAGGAGGAGAGATTGCAAGGCTAATCCAGCCCTACTGTGCATGAGGTCTCTATCCTTGTGGCAGGACCCAGTTTCTCCTGTAGCAGCGGTGGAAAGTCCTTCCCAGCATGCATGCATCCATAGGATGGAGGATGTATCCAGATGCACAGACAAGTCGTTGCCTTTCTGTAGGTCCTATAAAAACGTTACCTTCCTTCCTGCCAACAAGACTCAGCACAGATCTGCTTTGCAAGCAGGGACTTCAAGGTCCTGTTCTCTTTGGCTCCAGAGGCAAAAGGGTCTTGCAGCTCTGGCCCAGCATCAGACCACGAACAAGCCATCCTCCTGCACGGGGCACCCCTGCACCCTCTCTGCATGCCACAGTGGTGGGCTGGCACCCCAAGCAATGACTTCTGTGCTTTCCTCTGATTTCTCCTCCCCTTGCCTGGGAAGCGTAGCAGCTTTTAGGAATAGCAGGGTACAGAAGAGCTTGCGTCAACCACCACCCGCGACTGTTTATCTATAGATTTCATGCTTGCAGGGTTTCTTGGGGAGAGGATGGATGGAGCTGTCTTTCCGACGGATGCTCTCAGAGAGAGGTGCAAACCCACCAGCGTGCCAAGCAGACGTTGAACTCCAACTTTGTCTTCCACTGCTGTATCTGGACAGTGCGCATCCATGCAGGCTGCCAGCAAAGTAGGAGTTTCCCTTGTGGCTCTGAAGCTGGCAGAAAGCTGTGAGGCAGCCTGGGGGTCCTGGCATCCTCTGCTGCGTGCAGTCACTCAGGGAGAGGGTGGGATTCCTTCCTTCCTAGTCTCTCTGACCATGAATACTTGAGACAACTTCTGATAATTACTTTTTTTCTCTGTCCAAGGCTTTTAGCCCTTCATGTTGGAAAGGGTCTGATGTCTATCTAGGACACCGAAGACCTGACATTAGCTCCCAGATCCACAGCAAACTTGCTGTGTGGTTAGGGTCAAGTCGTGTCGGCATTGCAGGCTAGCTTCCCCACCTGTGATGTAAGAAGAAGTACAGCAGCCTGGTTTTTTTTAAACAAGAGATGTCTTTACATTACCATCACTGCAGGGTCTCACGTTTTCCACAATGTCTTTCTGCTACTGTACTCTGTACAGCACTTTATAATTTCTGATTTAGACTGTTTTGCCTTTCTTTTCCTTCTCAAATCTCACCTCGCCTGTGCTACTGCGGCTCCATCTTTTGCTGAGATGGAGACCACTGTGTTTGGCACATGAAGAAATTTGGCTGATGGTCCTCCACATTCACAGTGGGGAGCTGTGAAAACAGGGGTTTTCTCTGACATTTTTCTCTCCAGGGCTGTGCACAACTCCTGTCCGTCAGCACGGCATGCAGCTCTGACTCAGCTCCGGCCACATGGGAAAGGAGCGAGTGGGTCACTTTGTGGGGCAGCACCAGATGCCAGGACCCATCCCGGCGTGTGCTGAGATGCCAGTGTCTCCCGGAGTAGTGGCTGGACCTGCCTGCAGACGGCCAGAGCAAGACCAGAGCCCCACCAGAGGTTAGCATGTGGGATCCCCATGTGGGCCCTGCTGTAGAGATGGGCTGGGCAGGCAGGGTGGTGGTGGACCCGTGCTTCAGGAACATGGGCACAGTGGCTTTCAAAGAGTGGTCCTGGTTAGTGCGAAGTAACAAGGGCATCCAAATTTCAATGTATTTCCCCCAAGTTCAGGTTTTCTTTGGCGCATTTCTTATAGCAAGGACCATTTCTAAGTCTTTAGGAAGACCTTTGGTGGATGCTCAGGGTGATCTCACAAAGCCACTTAGGCCAAGGCTGAGCAGTCAAAAAGAGACTCGGTTTGACCAAGAAGTAAGAAGCAAGAAAGTCTGCTGTGTCCCAGCAGTGAGAGATCCTCACAACATCTCTCTCGGGGTGGCCCTGGGAAACACACAAGCCACCTTGCGCTGTGTCCTGGAAAGGACAACATCAAAGAGGCCACCTCTCCTCCTCCCTAACACTGACCTCTCCGCAGATGGGCTGGGAAGGTCCGTGGGGCTGGAAGGCTTTGTGCCCATGAGGTCCAATAGATGGTTTGGGGAGGGAATGTGTGCCATGGCCTGACAGGGGAACAGAGAGCTTCTGCCTCTCTCTCTCTTTTTCTCTTTAGATCGTCGTCATGGTGTAAACAAACAAGCTAAACTCTATGAGATTTACAGTGCCCAGCTTCGGTGGCTTCCAGTGCGGCGCAGTGAGATATTTCTGTACAGGCAGGCTAAGCACTTTCCATTTTATACCTCAGCGGCTTTATAGCATCTTAAGGATTTCTGTGCATGCCTGACTTCACTCAGAGGGAAAAAAATCAAGCTTGTAAATAAATACTAAATATATATGAACAAAAAAGAAGAAGGGAAGAGAGAGGGACACACACGCGCACACACACACGCAGGCACACACTTGCCCACACTGACAGAGGGAGGCAGAGGGGATGCAGAGACAGAGGGGGCTGAACGGGAGATGGAGAGACGGGAGACAAAAAAGGAAGAGCCAGCTGAGCAGCAAGCTGAGGACAGGCTCTCCTCCACCACAGCCAGATGGAAAGAAAACAAGCCAAGGCGAGCAGCTCTGGCAGTTTGGGGAATATTAATTTCCCATCGGGTCGGGTTAATTGCTGTGCTGAGGAAGGCACTCTGCTCCACTACCGGCCCCCAGCACTAACTCTGCACCCCCCTTGGGCCATTGCCCCCATGCTCTGCCCACTCCTCATTCTGCCTCTCTGCCCAGCGACAAACACTCCCGACACCCCAAACCAGCACTCCCTGACCCCCCAAACCAGTGCTCCCTGACACACGAAGCCATCCGCGAGCAGGAGCTGCTCCAGCTCTGCAGGGCCCCAGTGCCAGCACCTCCTGGGCTCAGCCCTTCGGCACCCAGCCTGGCAGGAACCAGAGTGCTTGTTTTCTTTCCTGCCATTTTTGTGCATAACTGGGTGCTCTCTCTCCAGCCCCGTCACTTCCCTCCTTGGTGACAGGAGGACAGAGACCCAGCCTGTGGCCTGAAGCAGGAACCCCAGTAGATCTTTGCTGTCCCTGCTACCAGCAGCCTGCTCCTCCCCACCGGCACGGGTGGACCCTTGCTGCCCTGTGAGCTTTTAGAAACAAGCTGCAACAGAAGATTTTTGTGCTCTGTGTTTTGTTTTGATGTTAACAAAAGGTTTAATTCCCCAGTCAGGATCTTCCACCTGCACCTGCAGCACGGAACACAAGCCCGAGGGCGGCTGCACGTGGCAGCGTGCAGCAGAAGGACAGGTTCCCGTAGGATCCTTCCTCACTCCCAGGATTTACCACCGGCCCCACAGCCCTGATACGTGAAGGTAAATCTCCTCTGTGCTCTCCAGCGCGAGATCTTGTCACACCATGCTGTCCTCCAGTTGGGGATGGGGCAGGAGCGGGAGAAGTGACTTGGCAGCGGCGACACAAGAAATTGGTGCCAGAGGTGGGACCAAGGTTTGATTTTGTAGACCTGCTGATCTGCCATCCGGGGGGACCACACCACCCAGCATGTGAAACACGAGCTAACAGCTAGTGCGTCTGACAGAGCTGTTGCAGTTCTGCCTGGCAAATGTCAGCCTGCATCCAGATCTAAACGCAGCCACCCTCCCAGCCTGGCTGAGCTGAGCCGAGCTGGGGAGGTCCTGGGAGTGAGGACCATGGCCAGAATTTTGTCGTACAAGCAAGCCCGATGCGGAGATAGTATGTCTTCACCACGGCTTTTTCTTCACCCCTCTCTTTTGTGGTTTTCTCCCTTTACTCCTGGCACACGCTGACCTTGCCTGACAGGGCCAGGCTAGCTTATTACAGCAGGAGGTCTGCGTGCCCGAACTTCTAACCAGGCTGCTGCTAATGCAGGCATCCAGTGGAGACCAAACACGTACCTTCGCGCAGCAAAACTCTCTGCTCACAATACGCGCTGGGGTGTGCAGCCCTCCCGTGATGTGGAGGTGACGCCGATGCGGAGTTGCTCGCCCTGCCCGTCCCCGGGGACAAGGCTGCACACCACGCAGCGAAGGCGGGCTAAGCCCTGCGTCTCCACACACTTCCCTCAGATGGCCCGCGCCGCGAAACGCTGCTGGTGAAGCCCCCTGAAGTCACTGGGCCCGGGTTTGGTCTTAGCACAGGGTGAAATTCCCATGCAAGGCTCTGCTGGGGGACCAACCGCAGGCTTGAGCACGGCTGGCTTCATCTGTGAGCCAACCTGCTCTGCCGCTGTCCTCCTGCACGGAGCAGAGGGGCTCCCGGGCCCGGAGAAGGGACCCTCTCCCCTTGGGTCTCTGACAATTTCTCACCGTTCTCTCTGTGCCCGGGACTCGCTTCCCCTTCTCAGATATTAAGTATTCAAACCTCATTTACATCCTTATTTTTCAATTTGCTGCCACAGTAGTTTAATTTATTCTATATAATTTCTTTTTCTGAGGGGACATTAATCATTGCCCTGTGCTTTTTGGCGCCTGTGGGATATGTGTGTGTTTTTTTTTTTTAAATCAATAAAATAAAGCAACCTTCCTTCCCTCTACCCACCCCCCACACTCCTTCCCACCCCCAACATGCCCCTTTGCCAGAGGAGAGAAATATAATTTCTCTCACTGTTTTTTTTTACCCCCATTGTTTCCTTCATTTGCAGCCCAAACAGATTAGCTTGTCTTTTTTATTTCTGATGAAATGCTGTGTGACCAGGGTGGCGGGGAGGGGAGGGCTCCTGCCCGGGGCTGCCCGCTGTCTCGCTCGGGGGGCGGCTGGAGGGTGAGGTCCCTGCTGAACTGCGGAAGCCCGGAGCCGTTGGACGGGGCAGCTTGGTGTTTCCAAAGCAGGGCCTTGGAAAGAACGAGTCTACTGGCGGTGCAGGGCTGACTGGTGGGCTGGGGAGGGTGCAAAAGCACAAATGACTGCAAACGTGCAGCGCGAAGACAGGGCAATACCTACCACGGGACTCCGAAAGGAAGGAAAGGAGAAAATCCTGGGGAAGAAAGAAGAAGGAGAGAGTTTGCAGGAGGGAGAGAGAAAGAAAAGCAAAAAGCAAGAAAAGGGAAAGAGAAAATAATTCGGGGGAAAAAGGGAAGAACCAGAGTGCCCGCAGCTTTTCCATCTGACTCCAGCCGATTCTAGCACAAGACAGCGTGGTTTCTGCTCCGGGTTTAGCCCCAGGCGCAGCGACCGGGCGCAGGCGGCTGCCCGACACAGGGGTGCGGCACATGGCGGGGGCACGGGCCGGGACCCCCGGGCTGCCCGGCGCAGGGCTCCCGCAGGGCATGGCACCACGGGCTCCCCTCCCGCAGGCACCGCGTTTTCTGGCCGTGACGGCCGCTTTCTGCTGTTGTTATGTAATCTCCGGTAATGAAAGTCCGGTTCTGAGAGGATGCTTAATGCGGTATCAGTCAGTTGAAATATAAGTGTAAATTACATGCCTGCAGCTAGAAAAAAATGGCTGCAGCGGAAAACATCCCTCTTTAGTAGCGTACAATAATCAAGAGAGCTGATCAAAAAAAAGAATTTTGATGGACCAGTTTTCCATTGGAAAATGCAGAATCCTCCAAATGGAACCATTTTCTGGAAACGTTAAATGTTGACTGGAATTTTTGGCAGAGATTTGAGCTGACTCAAAATGCAATGGATTATTTGTTTTTGCCTTTCTCATTATATTTATAAGCCATTTTGTGTTTTCAATGCTATCAAAACATAAACTTTAACATGATTTTCATGCTTCTGCATTGAAATTGTTTCAGAATTAACATTCTGTTCTACCCCATCCTGTCCACTCAATTTTTCATTTCACTTCATGATGAAAATAAATGTGAAAATAACAGAATTTTCTGTAGGCTGGAATTTCTATTTTCTAGCCATTTCCAGATATCAGCAATGCTAGTAGGCAATGGAACATTTTCCCCAACACTATGACAAGACGGAACATGTTACTTGGAAAATATTTATCTCTATCGAAAACTTTTTGGTTATTGTAGAAAAGCCAAAGTTCTTAGCCATCTTCACTAAGACAGGGCTGGACCCCAGGGGTTTTGTCTACGCTGATGCCCAGAGCCACCCGTGCAGCGAAGGGAACTCTGATGGCAGCGTATGGCCCCAGTCAGGTCACCTGGCAGACTGCGACCCGTGATGCTGACGAAGGGGGAGCGAGGCTGCCTCCCTCATCCTCCACCAGAACAGGCTTTGCTGACTGAAATGCCCACGTCTGGGAGCTGCGTCTGCGTTATTGGTTCGTCGCTAGTGTTGTCCTGCTCATGTCTGCCTTTAAGGTATTTGAAAGGTTCTTATGGGAGTATGCAGGAGTGTTTTGGACATGTGGCAACAGAGCAAAAATTAATTCATCCTTGGCTTGCAAAAAGCACGAGTTCCATCACCCAGCCATGAGCAACCCCGCACCAAGGAGCATCGCAGCAAGTCTGGAGCTACCATTGGTTTCAGTGAGGTCTGGACTCAGGTTGGGAGTGCAGGGCTTTGGTGTGTGGTCCCGGAGATGGGCACCTTGCAGCTGAGGTGTGCGCCTGAAGCCCTCCAGCCCCGCGGGAGGTACAGACAGACTGCGCGAGCCGGGCTCTGCTGGGTGTCCAACGGCTCCAGGCCATGCCGCGGTTCCCTCCTGGAGGCGACGTGGGAAGAGCAGCGTGCGGGTGACGGCGAGCTTGGCCCCGCTCTCCTGTGCACCCCGGGAGCGCGAGGGTTTCCAGTTGAGGACCACAAGCTTGCAAATGCTCTCCTAGTCCCGTTCCCACGGTTGGGACTGGGATGGGCTCTCTGCCGCCTGGGCTCGGAGCAGCCCTCTCGCAGGACGCCGAGCTTTGCAGCGTGCCTCGGCCGGGCCAGGCGCAGCGTCTGGCCACATGTTCCTCTGAGGAAGGAGCTCCCGGAGTTCAGCACTTGCATCTGTGTTGCAAGCATTTTCTGTGCCTTTGTAGCTGTGCTTATGTTTCTCGCCGATGCCTCAGGGAGCACTCTGTGGAGCTGAAATAATGTAAGATCTGTTCTGCTCAGGGTGTTTCACTCCCTGGCTGGTGGGAATACTACAAGAAGACCAGATCTTGCAGTATTTCGGCCCCATAAGTGGCTCCTTGAGGCAAGAAAAGACCCATGAAGAAGAAACACAAATACAAATACCAAGATATTTGGTTTCCCAGTGCGATCTTTACTCCTCTTCTGCTGTTCGTGTACTCACTGGCACCCATGCAAAAATAAAATAAAATAAAGAACCGCTCGACTCACAAAGTGAGAAGTCAGTACTACGGAGTATGGCCTATGGCTTCATGAAATACATGACATACATATACAGTAGAGATATAGATGGAACAAAATAAATATCTGCAATTTAAACAGAATTTGTCCATGATTCTACCGTAAGATATGTGCAGAGTGGGTCCTGAATACATCATCTCATAGACAAAATGCAACTCCGTGTGTGTTCACACGCCGAACTGCCGTGGGACACGTCCACGCACGTGCCCTGAGCTGCAGCCCCCAGCGTGACAAAATCAGACCGAAGTAATCCCAACTGCCCGGGGATTCGGGCGCGTTCGTGTTGGAGCGTGCCTCACAACACGTGCACAGGGCACACGTGTGACGATCGTGCTCTACGGGACACAGGTGTGTCAGACGTCATACGCCCCGGCGTGTGCTGCTGAGCGAGGAGGGAGCAGCCAGCAGGGGTGCTGGAGGCCAGGATTTGCAAAGCCGGTGAACGCCAAGTTCAGAACCTGCAACTTTTAACAGGAAAAAAAAAAAAAGAAGCCTTGTTGCCTCCCGTTCTGCTCTGGAGCTGCCCGTGACAGCTCAGCTGCGTTTGGTGCAGTAAAAGCAGCCGACGCGGCTGGGTGTGGGGGGGTCGGAAGGCCAGTTGCTGGGTGCAGATTGCGCAGGTCTCAACGTCCTGCGTATTTTTCTGGAACTTGCTTCCATGTGCCGGGCTGGACAGAGCAAAGAACAAGAGGGACTTTGGGGCAGGAAAGAGATAACACACCAGTGGAGAGTCGAGGTTTGAGCCTGTGTCTGGGGAACGGTTCTTCCACGGACATCTCTGAGAAAACATGTGCTCGTTCAAGGGCCGGGAGGGACGGGACCTCCAATGAGAAGACAAAGAATAGTGGAAAGTGCTGGGAAAATGGATGCCTTTCTTTGGAAAGCCTGCATTTCTCAGCCAGAACTTCTATTCTGGGGATGGGTGGATTTTTGTCTGCCAGTTTGGCATCCAGAAGCACTGAGATGAGCTGTGCATAAGGTACTGTGAGACAACGGTACCATTTTCCAGCCAGGTTCATTCCTGGCTGTGCATCGCTTTCATTTGTTCTTTGTCATTTGTTCTTCTCCTCTTCGCAACGTTTTAATTCCCTAATCAGTTTGTGGAGTCAGCAGCATGTGGCATGGCAGTCTCCTTCACACGTACGCAACCCGTCCTCCCCAAACACGTAACCATGAGTGACGGAGGGGAGCAGTGGGCACCTCGACTGCGGCAAGGCGGCAACAAGCAGAAGGCGTGGTGGTCAGAGAAGTCAGCAGTGGCCACCCAGTCATCGGACAAGTCATGGCTCGGGCACAGCTGGGGTGTGGATCCGACTTGTGTGAGGGTGGTGTGGCATCGAGCGGTGGGGCACAGCTGCCCATGCCTGGGGAGCAGCGTGCCTCGGGAGGGAGTCAGGCCTCGTCTGAAGAGGGCTGAGTAAGATGCCCACGTGTCTTGGTGCCTCCTTGCAGCTAGAATAAGCAACATCGGTGCACAACTGCCCTTCTGGAGGGAGAAAGAGGGGTTCTGGTGGAGAAGACCCGTGCCAGCCTGTGATGGGGGTCCCAGCCCTACAGGGCAGCAGCGCTGGTGGGGCATTTTTCACAGTGCTGGGTGCTGCAGCGGCAACGTTTGTGGCTGCTATCCAGAGACAACCCTGGAAATTTCCTGGAACTCCAGGTCCGGAGCCAGCCCCTGCTCTGGGGAAGGAGGATACTGCGTCTCAGTCCATAAAGTCCCCAGAATGGGAGGAAGGGGCGAGAGACACACAAAGTCAGTAGTAAAAAGAAATGAAAGTCGGCAGCTTGCCACAGCGGAGTGCAGACTCTGCAGAGCTGCCTCTTTTATTGGCGCCCAGACTGGAGGGAGGTTTATGCTCTCAAACAAGCCAAGTTGGAAATGGAGCGCCGGCCGGAGCCCTGCGAGCAGGCTGCTGTCCCCGGCGCCGGGAAGGGTGTGCAGCCACCCCGAAATGCACTGCTTCCCCTCGCCTTTCTCTCCTCCATCCTTCCTCCTTTCCACCCCTCCATCCTTCACTGCCCCTCTTCTTCTCTCGACGCCTTCCCCTACCCACGGCTGGTCTTGTGCCCTGGTGCTGACTTCCCCCACAGCTCCTGCCATCAGCTAAGGCTGAGCGCCCCTTCTGGTGGTGGGAATGGCCCAGTTTGCTCCAGGGCAACCAGTCTGGGCAGCCCAGGGTTGAACGAGGGTGGGAGAAGGTATCTGTGGCCCTCTCCTTCTACTGCTTTTCTGCTGAGCATGGGGGACTAATTTGCATTTTACAGTGACAATGTGCTGTGGGTCTGTCCTCACATTTGTGTCGTCCTGCTGTTTAGAGGAGAGGAAGGGTGAAGCATGGAAGAAACAGGGCAACGAGCAGACACGCAGGTATTGGCATAGAGCAGGGCCCCGTCACCCAAGGGGCTGGCACATAATCTAGCATGGTGGGTGCTGGGTAGCAGATGAGTGCCATGAAAATAATTTCCTTACTAATGCAAAGCTTAAAGACATAAAGGCGTGGGCTGGGGTGAATTGGGTGTTCGGTCCTCAGCAAGTTCCCCAAGCCCATGCTGAGCAGAATACTGAAACCACCACCACGATCCTTCAGGATCCAGTTCAGACATGCTGAGCCCATGCTGTGACACCCAGGTCTGTCAGTGAAAGAGCACTAGAGGCTGAAGGTGAGACATCAGTCACCAGCTACTCTGGGGACCTGAGCTCTCTTCTGCTCTCCAGCTGATTTTTTTCCATGTCATTTCATTTACCCAATGCCTCAGTTTGCTGCCTGCAAAAAGCCCAAAGGGATTATGACATCTGTTGTCGCATTAAAAGGCGGTCTTGACTACGAGGAGGTCAGGTACCATGGTGGGAGCAGTTGCAGTCCGGAACACGGGTCTCGTCCCACGTGGTGCTCTGCAGCACTGCCGCTTCTGATGGGAAGAGGTCCTGCTAGCGTCAGCCCGGTGCTTGCAGGCTGTCTTACAGCCAGCACGCAGGAAAACCCTTTGCTCTCTTTCTTTCCTCCAGTTTTGGCTGTTGAAGCAAAAACATAATAAAGTAAAGAGGGTTTTAATGACAATCTGCTGGCATGTTTAATATTCCAGCTTGAGGGAGGATCCAGTTATGTACTGGAGCCAAGGGAAGGATCTCATTACTTCCAGTGGACACTGAATCGGTGTCTTTGCAAAGAGAAGCAAGCCTTACAGAGGACGGGGCTGGCTGCTCAGCACTGACCTGCAAAAAAAGCTGTCGCTCCAACAGCCAAATACCGAGCTTTAGAGTCGGGGCTTGCTCTCCTGCAGTGGCTGTGTCATACAGGTCCGTGATGAAGGGGGCACCTGTGAGCCCTGTGCAGCTTTAATGAGTATTTTTTTCCCCTGCAATGCCCAGTAAGTTCCTCTTCTGTTCAGGAAAAGGTACAGGAAGTCTTTCGTACAGAACTTTGACATTCCCCTGTGTAGAAACCCAGGTCTGACGGAGGGATTCAGAGGTGTGCTTTCGCTGCACTTCTTTGTAGCTGAGGCTCTCATTGCATCTGCTGGATTTATGGCCCCAAACTGGCTCCGTCATCCCGCAATCCTTCGTGTGCACACAATTATTTGGACAACTCTCATTGTTTCAGAAGCCTGTGTGGCTCCACTGACATTACCTACTCTGCCAGGCAGGTGGCTGCAGAGAAAAAGACTTATTTATAGAATGCACTGGAATGCCAGAAGGGAATTCTTGATAGCAAAGATGATGAGAAACCTCTGGATACGAGGACCAGTTGCCCTTTTCAGCCCCACTTGTCAGTGGAATCTAGTCTGCTCCTGCCATCAGATCAACACAGCATCTGCCTGGGGCAGAGCTGGATTTTGAGCTGGCTGGGGGATGAACCCAGGGGACTTGTAGCTGTTCCACTGCTTCCAAATACAGGGGGTCAGGTAGCAAATGGGGTTGTGTTAACCACACAGAGTGCAAGCAGAACTGATCCAGCACAGAAGCTGCTGGTGGGGCAGACCTGGAGGCCTCTGACAGCTGAGTACTTACTGACTGTCGGTTGTTCCCTAGCATCTGGGGAGCAGGGTTTGGGAGACATCGTGCAGTAAATTGGCAAAATCACAGCAGGAGTGCAGCTGATTGGTAACACTGAATCCTCATCCCAATGGAAGCAGGACCGCAAGGCCTAATGCTCAGGTGGTCGCAGGGTTTATAGCTGCATCAAAGCCCGGCTGGAGAAAGCAAAGATCAGCTAGGGGGGCAATGTCAGGTGAACGTCAGCTGTCTTCGTACAAGCGGGTCAGAGCCAATAATGTCTAAGAAGGGTGGAAAGAAAGGGTCTGGCTTGCAATGTCAGTGAAGGGGTAATACTAGCTTCAAGGACCCCTCTCTTCCACTGTAAGATGAAGCTGAGCATCCGCTTTCCCGCGGGTGTTTATACCAGGCTCCGCTCCCCGCTTTGCAGAGGCGCGGCGGTTTGATGGGAACCAGCACGGCCTCCCTCCCAGCAGCGGACCTGCCGTCCTGCGCTGAGCGTGCAGCCTGGCAGCTCTCACGGAGAAGCCAAGGTCCTTCCTCTTCTAATCGAGCAGGTGGCAGCAACCTGGTATTTCAGGCACGCTACGGCCGTTCCCAGCCACAGCTGAACTCCTGATTCAGGGAGACTTTACGAGACCCTTGAGAGATGCCAAAGGCTGACCCTTTCTGTCATTGGGAGAGAGGAACTTTCTGGCTACCTTTGAGCAAAAAGGACAAAGCATTATACGATATATTTAATAAAACAAAACACACACACACACACACAAAAAAAAAGGAAAGGAGGCCAATGCACAGGAAGGTAATGTGTTCATTTGAATAATGGGCAAAATCAAATTAATTCTACATTAAATAGTTCTGAATAAAGGGTTTAAGTCAGCAGTTTCAAACTTGTTTTCCTTAATTACTTTCCGTGTTTAATGTCATTAAGAAGATTAAAAATTCATTAACAAGAGTAGTAAAGTGGCAAATCAGTAAAGCTATCACTCCAGGTTAAAAACTACGCTGAGGTTGACACTTTGCGCACTTCCGCAGGCGCCGTGTGGAACGCTGCCGGGGAGCGGGGTGGCCGGGGAAGACTCGCCAGCCCCCTCCCGCCGGGCCAGCCCGCAGGGGCCCGAGAGCCAGCCACGGCTGGACGTGGCAACCATGTGAACCGTCAGCCGCGCAAGACGGAAGGCAGCGCTTGTCAGAAGGGCAGCGCAGACCACAGGAAGCGCAGCGGCATAACCCGTGAATATGGCGAGCCTCAGGAGCAGACTGACCCACGGAGAATGGCAAGCATTATAAAGCACTAAGGGGTGTTAAGGCAGCCCGATTGTTTGACTGACCTCATGGCCCCAGCCCTCTTAGTGTGAAGACTCGGAGAGCACCGAGCACCAGCGAACCACCGAGCTGCACCAGGCTGGCCCGTGGGGATCACGCAGGGCGGGGAGAGAGATTTGGGGTATACACCAGTACAGGCTTGGGATGGACCTGCTGGAGTGCAGCTCTGCGGAGAGGGACCTGGGTGTCCTGGTGGACGACAGGTTAACCATGAGCCAGCAGCGTGCCCTGGCTGCCAAGAAAGCCAATGGAATCCTGGGGTGCATCAAGAAGAGTGTGGCCAGCAGGTCGAGGGAGGTTCTCCTTCCCCTCTACGCTGCCCTG
>Ga0065711_1006964_pt1 | contig 24041 bp, 16 predicted proteins | sample Hoacrofraction12_FD_59098 | JGI IMG/M metagenome (GOLD analysis project Ga0065711, IMG submission 59098) | Hoatzin crop microbial communities from Cojedes, Venezuela - Epithelial fraction 12 v2 (version 2) | ecosystem: Host-associated > Birds > Digestive system > Esophagus > Crop | place... | reverse complement strand
TCCCCCCCCCCCCCATAAAGTAGTGACTGAATCATAGTTTTCTTGAAGTCAAAAGCTGTGTTTTTTCCTGATGGCATTCTTTGTGTGTACAGCTGCACGAACCCGCTCCTCTGTATCTGCCTCTCCTCCTCTCCCTCCAGCAGCGCACACGCTCACGCACTTACCTTTTGCTTGGAGGAATGGTGGTTTTGGGAGCCATGAAGTGTCTGTATCCGTCAGGGGTAACTAAAACTGTTGCCACAAGGGCTATCTGTGTTTAATTTCCAGGAAACACTGAGCTGAGAAGTGGGTGGGAGCATTGGTTTTGGGTAAGCAGAGGCTGCAAAACGTAGACAGTGAAAGCATTGTGTTTGCGGGGACTTTGTCAAACCGTGGTCTGGGACATGGGAGGCTGAAGTTCAGGCTGTGTCACAAAATAATTACAGCAAGATATTTATCCCTAGATGCTTAGGAGGGTCCTCTGGGGCTCATGTGGCTATTCAGGAGTGGCTCCAGGGGACATTCCTCCACTCCAAATGACTCAGGCACTTGGTGCACATTGGTGGGATGGGACGTTGCACCAAGTGCACAGGTCACCAGAAATATTTTATTGTTTTTTCCTTATTCCACACCCTAATTTGACCACTCCAGTGGAAGAGGAGCTGTGCTTGCGTGGTCATGGGAGAGGGGCTGCAGGAGCAGGCTGACCCCTAACGGCACCTCTCACCACGATAGAAAATTCAGCTGATGGGATGGGAAGGGAGACAGGCAAATTTCATGTTTGCCTTTTACCTTGTTCGTGCTGTTCCAACAACAGGGTGAGCCCAGAGATGCAGTGGTGAATTCTGAGACAGCTTGGCATAAATCTGTGAGGATGAGTATTTTTGTTTAACACTTGTCCCAGGGATGTGTCCCCATTTGCCCTTCATGCTGGGTGTTTTTTCAAGTGTAGCCCACCACCCCGCACAGCCAGCACCCGAAGTGCTGCGCCTGGCGTTGTCTTGCAGCTCTCACCCAGGAACAGAACACAAACCCCTGCGGTGGGTGTCGGGCAGCGCACCCGCCCATTGCGCTTCGGCTCTGCCGGGAAAGAATGGGAAACGAAGATGGATGAAAAATGCAACAAACTTCGTACATTTACATGAAGGGACTGTAATTTTCACATTTAACACTCCGTTAGATCTAATGGAAAGCTGATATTTTTCTGTAGGTGTGAAATTAACCTTTCAATAAAACTAAAAGCTATCTTGAGCATTTTCAAGCTGATGTTTAAAATAGAGCAATTATGAAACTTGCTGAAAGACTGCCAAGTTTTCTTGTTGAAAACTGCTGCAAATGAATTATGTTTCCCTTGTGATTTACAGCACGGTGTGAGGGAACTTTAGTTTGTATTTAAGTCTGTTTCTGTTAAAGACTATTTGCAGCTTCAAGAAATTAAGTTTTGGGGGGGGCATAGTTTGTATTTAAATCTGTTTCTGTTAAAGACTATTTGCAGCTTCAAGAGATCAAATTTTTTTTTGGACAAAGTTGTCAAACTCAATCAGAGAAAATCCCTTTCAATGTTTAATGCCACAAATTGCTAAATGTGGCATTGTTTTTATGAATGCCATATGTAGTAATTGTATGTCTTGATGAAAGAAAATTGTCTGAGCAAGGATGGCTGATGCTAAACAAAGTGGCTCCTCTTCTTGTGGCAGGCGGATGAGGGGGAGTTTTGTCCTTCCTTAAATCCCAGCGAAGCCAGCGTATCATTTTTCATGCAATGCTCCATTATCCTCATTTAGGTTAAAAAAGAGAAGCTGAAACACGTGTAGGTTTTGCACTCGGACATATGTGCACTCGTGGTGTCTATGTAGAGAACGATGTGTGCCAACGGGATTGCTACGGGACATGGAAAATCTAATTGAGCCAGCATTCATTCTGGAAATCCAGCCAGCTTTGCATCCTACTCCTAGAAACAAGGGATTAAATACCAATTCACAGCTCACTGCTCTCTTTTACACAGTGGCTTTCACTGCAGACCTCAGGGAAGACATTGCTGGGGAATGGAGCATGGGGAAGATGGTTGGTCACAGTACCACAGCTTTAGTGTCTGCACAGAGAACTGAGAGCTGCTTCACTGGCCAGTTTTCTAGGAACTGCGTTGAACTTTCTGTGAAATATGGCTTATGGACATGAAGGATAGGAAAATGATCTGAGGGCTGGAGCACCTCTCCTATGAGGAAAGGCTGAGAGAGTTGAGGCTGTTCAGCCTGGAGAAGAGAAGGCTGTGGGGAGACCTTGTTGTGGCCTTTCAGTACTTAAAGGGGCCATATAGGAAAGATGGGGACAGGCTTTTTAGCAGGGCTTGTTGCGATAGGACAAGGGGTAATGGTTTTAAACTAAAAGAGGGAAGATTTGCACTAGATACAAGGAAGAAATTTTTTTGCAACAAGGATGGTGAAACCCTGGCACAGGTTGCCCAGAGAAGGGGGTAGATGGCCCATGCTTAGAAACATTTCAAGGTCAGGTTAAACAGGGCTCTGAGCAACCTGATCTGTTTGAAGATGTCCCTGCTCACTGCAGTGGGGTTGGACTAGATGGCCTTTAAAGGTCCCTTCCAACCCAAATTGTTTTATGATTCTAAAATAAGCTGGGTCTGCAGAGAGCATTTTTAAGTAAGGCGTTAACATTAAAGATATTCCTGTATGGAAAGGCCTTGTGTCACCATATACAGACACCACCATTTCATGTACATTGACACCTGCAGCTTCAGTCGGATCCTCATAAACTAATTCCTCAGTGACCCTGAAAGCTTGACAAAGCAAGCCATACCGCTAATGCTAGGTGGTTACCAAAAATACACATGGCTGGAATCATATATTCCCCATGATGACAAGGTAGTTCTTTGAGGTATTCCTATCTGAGCTCAGAAGCAAAAGATCGTTTATCCACTTATTTTTCTAATTGCTTTCTGAAAACAGTACCAAAGAGTAAACAATCTCCTCTTCAAAGCTACCGTCATCCTCAGCGGTCCAGAGGCAGGAGCAGCAGGTCCAAGGGCAGGAGGGTCACCTGTCTCTTGAGCACCCCGGCAGGGCAAGCGCTGGCCCCTGCAGAGGGCAGGGTGCCTGCCCCTGGGGACCTGGGACCCCCATCCCACGGAGGCCAGGTGGTGCCCGCAGGCTCCTCGATAGCAGCCATGCCTGGCCAGATACTGACAGGTATCCCCCAGCTTCACAAAATCAAAGCATTGGTCTATTTATTCTGGTTTAAATAAAGGCGTGACTGCTGCAGCTCCCAGACCGGCAGCGCACCGCAGACATCTGTATGTCCCGCAGGTATGGTGTTAGTCAGCTCGCCGTGACCTGCCAGGGGCTCTCCCCCCTGCAAATATCTCTTCTCCTTTCCCTGTTGCAGCCCGTGTACACCCAAACCGCGTAGCACCGGCTGCTTTGTGCGATGTCCACCTTGCTTCCAGCCAGGAGTGGGCTTGGGTCAGGCTAGATACCACCGTGAACCAGGCAGTTTGTGGCAAGCGAAGCACTTGGTCTCAGTTTTAATTTGCAGATGGTGCTCCCAGTTTTGGTCTTGCTTGAAGAGCTTCTCCGTACTTGATGGCCTGCTCTTTGGTGCAGAACGAAGTATATCTGAGGACCTGTCCTGGTAAAGACACGTGAGCTCAGCAACAGCTGAACTATTTGCAATCACCTCTGTGCCTCTGTATCTAATTAAAAAGAAACCATTAACATGTCAAAGTAACTGATATGCTTGCAGTCTCCATAATTATGCTCCGTAAATGTCTGTCAGCTGTACAAGATTCATATATTGCCATCCTTCTTAATAGGAGATAGGCTATTTGCACGGCTCATGCAGTTGGGCTGGTGCTACCAGCTTCAGTGAGGTGACGATGATTTACATCGCTGGAAACCTGTTCTGATAAATGTAATAGTTAGTAGATAATTGATTTCTTGGTAAAATTCAGCGGAGTGTCATGATTCTCGAAAAACACAGCAAAGTGGCTTCTAAAAGTGATGAATCTCATTTCTGATCTCATTTATGTCAGCCTTGCATTAACGCAGAGGTGAGATTTGCTGGGGGTAGGCTCAGCTGTACTGGCGCTGAAGTCAGCTTTCATTCAAAGGATGCTGTCCCAAAGCCATCTGTGCAGCCTCACGAGGGGTCGGCTCCTAAAAACGCAGAGGGCCTGGTCCACTGTCGATAGCGTTTGGACTGTCCCTGGAGAGAATCAAGCACCCAGCACGGGTACTGAGGATGGGCAGAAAGTCAGTCCCTGAAAGAGCAGGAAAAGGACTTTTATCGTGGCGGTTGTGTGTCGAGGCAGTAGAAAAAAGGTGGAGGTTACTCACAGTGCAGAATTAAATGCCAAAGCACAACGCTCACCATCAAGGCTCCAGCACACAGCAGTGGGCACACGGCGACTCGAGGTTTCACGGTCGGAAGAGTGCTGTGCAGGAACACTGCTTCAGAGCTGGCATTTTCGGAGTATTTTTAGCATACAGAAAATCACAAGAGATTGTAAAGGATAAAAGAATGGAAGGTGGTGGGTTTTTTTCTTAAAGGAAAAAAAAGTGCATTTTCTCCTCATGCACATGCACTGCAGGAACTTGGACTGTGGGAACTCCCTCTTCTCCGCGGGTGTTCAGGCGGGGAGGGTGCTGCCCCAGTGGGTAACTCTGGGAAGTTACTTGCTCCCCTGTCTGAAATCTTATAACTGCAGTTCCAACCATAATTATAAGTTGTCAAAAAGCTGCAATAGATACTGATTTTTTTGCCAAAATCACTCTCAGAAAATGAGCTATACCTGGGCTTGTGCTATAAACAGCACCAAGAGCTCATCAGAAACTCCTCGTGATAATGAACATCGAAAACACTGCCGCACCAACAGCCAGGAGCTTAGCAGCAGCCGTGGGTCTGGACTGCTCTTGGTTTATGGTGTGTCGCCAGTACCAGGGGGAGATTTTGGCTGCCCCTTAGTATCTGAGAGTTCCTCTGTAATTCTTCTGTCTTTGATTCTTTTCCTGCAGCCTCTTCAAAATGACCAAAGTAGCTCAAATTAGTTGCTAGGTTTTTGTGTATCTGCTTTGGCTGAAGAGTTTGCTAATGAAAGGTGCAAGAGGGAAATATTTGGGCTGGATTTCTGAAAGGATTGGATTCCTATAAAGCTGTTGATCTGGGAAGCTGATAAAAAAGATGGAAAACCTCATTTCCTGTTTCAGGGTAGAAGACTGTTCCTTATGTAAAGAACAGCACCAAAGGCCTCATTTTCATGGAAACCTCCAAAGTTTCAAGCTTTCTGTTGCCAAGAATGCAACATTTTCTTCAATATACCTTCTCTCCCCAAGGTTTTTCAAAATTTCTGTTTACATGAAAAACCTTGTTCAATAAAACACAGTCGAGAGTTTCAGTCAGCTCTCATTTTAGTCAAATAAATTAACAGAACTCTCTTTACCCTGTAGAATAAAGATTTCTTTGGTAGCAAGATACCAGCTGCTGCTGCCAAGTCTTTCTGGTTTTGAGTTACTTGAGTGTACCGGTGGTGTTCGGGTGGGTTGTGCTGTGTGAAGTTGAGCTGTAAAAAAGATGAGGAGTTGCCACAAGATCCTTCACACTGACTACCTGCACCATTTGTGCTTATTGTTTCTGATTCTCACCATTGGATCCCGTTCATAAGCACGTGTGTAACAGAGATAATAGTTCTGCCAGTTAAATTGTGTCTCCACAAAATGGAGAAGAGGGTGTGCAGTGCAAAAGTTTCTGAATTTCTTATAAACAGAGGTACAAGCACAATATCCCCAGGGCTAGCAGCCCTGCCCCAACTCCCCAGCAGCAATAGCAGGTTGTCTGGGGAATGTCATAAACTTTCGGCAGGTGGCATAACATGTCATCAACTATTTTGTGGCTAGCCGTTGGAAGAAAAATGTCCATTAAAAAAGGGTTAAAAAAGAATAGGTTTCTATATTTAACCAGGCCAGACAATATTAATATGCAAGTGCAGGGAAATGGCTAATGAATAGGATTCGTTCTTGCTGAGGCAATCTATAACCTCTTTGAGCTTCAGAAGTGGTGGGGAAGCCACTGCTGAAGTGACTAGAATTAATGAGCTGTCTCAGGAATTTTATCAAGTTCTTTATAAAAGTCTTTCCCTTGCTCCTGAGGAGATGGACATATTCAGAGAGAGGCAGAGAATAATTTTCTTTGTATCTGCTTAAAGGTTGAATGATCGTGAAGGCTATAAAACCCCTGAGCTTAGGAAGCTCTTCATGCTGAATTTTTATGGGAGCTTTGAACAGCATCAGTCCCATTAGTAAAGAAATACATTTAACCTCTTCAATCTGCTAGTTTACCTCCTACGGCTCCAATCCGTCAGGATTCTTTGGTTTACGAGCACATTAAAAATGAGAGCGGTAGCATGAAGAGACCAGACTAGGCATGGGCTTTGATGTGGGTTTTAATAAAGACACTAGTCCACAGCTTACACAGAACTGTTATTACTTAATGTTTTTCCAGGCCCAGACTGATTGAACCATCCTATGCTAAACTGATTGTTTATGTACCAGTTTTAGAGGGAAACAAAAGCTCAGGGTCCTAACGTATTTTGCCAGTGACTGGATCTCAGGTGAAGCTGCCTCGTTTCTTCAGTAGCCACATTTAGGGTGGAGTAGAAATGAAACCCCATTCTTCCCTCCCGTAGAGGAAAGCTGGAAATCACAATTGTCATATGAAGTAGTTACCCCTCCCTATGTGCTACCTTGCATTGACTGTAGCATAAATGCATATTTACTGGAGAAACTGTGTCATAACTTACCTGAAGGCAACTTCTTCGCATGCCCGCATCACAAAATGACGTGTTCTCTCAGATCAGAGCTCGTGAGAAGGGTTTGGGTGCGTATTCGCTCCCTTCTTCACTGCTGAGCTCTTGGTTCGAGCAAGAGCTAACATAGGGGCATCACCCTTCTTTAAAAGTATTTCCTTCAAGAAATTAAAAGGTCTCTAATGCTCAGGGTGCCTGTCTGAGTGCGTATATATGCATGTATTCATAATTTCCTGTCGCAACTGTCATCCTCTTTTTATTAAAAGTCTCTCACACATATCTACAGATATATATATAAATTGCATGTGGGAGTTGCTCTCTCCTGTATCCTAAGAAGAGTGTAGAATAAGTAAGGGAAGATACAGGACAGAAATGTGCTTCCCTGACATTAACATTTTGTGCCTGTGTGTAAAAGCACTCCCTATAATTAGACAGCGCGAGCAAAGAACAGCGATCCTTCTCCTGCTTTTTGCCCTTTCCTTGCCCTCGGAACGGTGGGTCACTCCCCGGCGGGTCAGCAGAGGAGCTGAGGCGATGGTAGAGGAGCTCTGCTCCAAACGCTGGGGAGATGGAAGTGGAGAAAGGGGGCCAAGGGGAGGTTTGTTTGCAAGGCATCCCTATGCAAAGAGCAGAGACAGAGCAGAGGGGAAAACAAGTCTTTCCAGAGGGTTTGTTCTTGGTGATTTTTATTTTTAAAATATGAAATAGAGAGCTTGAACAAAGAGCTGAAAGCAAGTAGATAAGAATCACACAACACCCGAAGAGCAGAACAAGTGAATGAATTCAACGTTTGCCGACAGTCTTTTAAAGATGCAACTTCAGAGTTCAGGAGGGATTTTTTCAATTAGAAAAAAAATGGGAAGAAGCTGTTTTCAACAGTTACCCATGGTTTCAGGAGGGAGATGCAACCTGTCCAGGGAGGATTCTCTGAAGAATGGTAGCCACTTTGGTGGAACTATCTTTATAAAGAGAGAGCTAGCTGAAACACTTTTAAGCTAGGGATAAAATAAATAGATTCTAGACTGGAAGAAGATGTTGTAGAAATGATTCCTGTATCATCAAGAGTAAATGCCTTGCTCCTGCATAAAAGTTCTAGGCAGTCCTGTCACATACACAGAAAGGAAAGATGCTGCAAATCCTGTGGACATAACCCCAAGATTTCTTAGTGTGTATACTGTGAGGAAGTTCAGGCCAAGCACAGGACGCTTCACAGTAATAATATTCCTCTCTTGACCCTTTGGAGTGAGTCTATTCTATACTAGATCAAATGTCACTGTAGCAAAACTTGAAGCAAGATCTGCACTGGAAAACTTCATTATAGGGTTTTAATAATATGAAAACTAAATTCCATAGCAAATGTTGGGGCTGACTGGTGTTCTGAGACGTCTTTATGCAAAATCTGCTGCCGGTTCAAATTAACGTCTCGCATAACTAGCCCTGGAATGAGAAGTGCTTGTCTGAGTGATGAACAAGCCCCAGTTTCTGTCCTTGCTCGTGACCTGCCCTGAGGCTAATCCTCCCTCCTTCGGCACAGCTCCTCGAAAGCTTATGGAAAAGGTGTCAAACCATGGTTCATGAGCTTTAAGCAGGAATCAAAAGAGTTTTGTCATAGCTCAAACATCACTAGCGCCTGCTAGAAGCTTGTGTGTGTAGTGCATTTGGTGCCTGCATCCTTCTGCGGGAGGGACTTGGACTCTCACCTCTCCGGGAGGCGTCCAGCTCCGAGCCCTGGAGTTAGCTTTGTCCATGGACAGCAGGTAACCCACGTGTACGTGCTGTCCCCGTGCAGAGCACAGTGCTAACGGCGGTTTCTCAGTTGCATCTGGATTAACCTGGGTATTTGTGTAGTGATGAGCGCTACGCCATAGCCCTATGTGTTTAGGTGTTTGAGCTCTCTAGTGCAGAAAATCGTGGCTAATAATCAGACGTTTAGAAAAATATACATGCAAAATGTAGTTAATGGAAACAAATAATTCTATTTGTGGCGTTTAAAATCACATGAGGCCAGGCAGTGGTATCTTCTTCTGCAAAGGGCCATCCCTCTTCTCCTGAGGTGCACTGCTCCCGAGCTGCTGCAGGTGCTGTTGGTGTAAGGATGCCGTCTCCTTCCCATGGCAGTCCACGGGCCAACATTTTTAAAGGCTTTTTAGTGCCCGAGTGCAGAGGCAGATCCCTGAGCGGGATCATTGGCGTGGTCAAGGAGGGAGGGAAGTCTCACGGTTTTCTCCAGACATTTCTAAAAGTCCCGGTGGGTGCTGCTCTCTCTGCCCATGAGCATCTAGAAGCTTTTAAAACCTGCCCTGTGAGCCTGTGAAGGTTGAGAGGCTGCTGCAAACAGCACTGTTTTTGTTTCTGCTGCTTTATGAGTGAGTGACTGGACGGGAGGGGAGCACCCAGCCAGGGAGGCAGCGGTGAGCGGAGAAAGCTGAAACATGGCTGGAGGAGTGCGGATGAGTTGGCCAAGTCAGCTTGCTGCCCCGGCAGCTCTCGCAGCTGGGGTTGATGCCTCGCCCTCGCCTGCCAAGTCACGGCTCTTCTCTTGCCGCTCAGCCGACGTGCGGGTCGCTGGGGTGTGCCATGCTCCCGGGGCGGGGGGCAGCAGGCTGCGGGCGAGAGCGGGGGCTCCAGAGCTTGCCTGCGGAGAGATCCCTGCGCCAGGCAGCGTTGTGGGAAGGTCCCTACCTGAGAGGCTTCGTGTCTGATCTTCCGGTGCGAGTGTCGGCGATGCTGGGGAATACCGGCTCTGTGTAATTAAGACACAGCGCGTCTCGTTCAGCAGGTTTTTACTCCCAAGTGTGGCTTCTGCTGAGCTCTGCGGGGACCTTTCCCTTGAGCTAGGTCTAAAGGGTGGAAATATGTTCTCAGAAACGTATGCCAGTGCGGGTAATTTTCCAGGCAGTCAATGTCTCTGCAAAGCCTGGCTGTCCCTCTGTGTCCCCAGGCAGGGGACGAAGGAAAAGCCTGTGCACCAGTGCTCAGAGAAGACCCGTGCTGGAAAAGGCAGAAGGGAGGGGGGAGCTGTGCCCTTCTGGGATTTTGTCCCTACTGCAGTGAGGGCAAGGCTAGCTGTGTAAGCCAAGCAGCACGGCTTACAGCTCCTGGGTCTCGGGAGATCAGGGGTAGCTGCACGGTGCTACCTTGCAGGCAGGCAACAGCGGCTGCCCTGAGCACCTTCTGCTGCAGCCCAGGACCAGCCAGCAAAACCCAAGTCAGCATGTCTGAACGATCAGTCCTGTGCCAACAGAACGGCCATGGGCTCTGCAGACTTCCCTGGATCAGAATTTGTCATTTTTGTTACCGTTTTTTTCATCCTGGACTTGGCTTGTAGCATCTTGACCTAATAGCAGCTTACCTGGGGGGTATTTCCATCTCAGTCCTGGGATGTGCAGTGGCTGCTGTGGGGTAGGAAAGTTTTCAGCAGAAAACTCACTGGGTGGGTGATGCTGGTGCGTTTGGTAACCGCCTGCTCAGGGCCCATTGCTGATTGCCCCTGGCCCCTGTGCTGTTGGCTGATCTGCTCCCCTTGACCTGCTCCGCTGCCAGGTCGAGCACGGCCTTGGAGCGTGTGAGCCCTTGCAGGTGGACTTGCCTTGCCGGAGGGACTCCCTGTCTGCAAAGTCTGAATGCTTTGTCTGAATTCCTGAAAGAGGAAAAAAAATCTGGTGAACCACGGTTTGCTTCTGCAGTGGTTCAGAAGCAGAAGCTGGGGAAGGGACAAGCTTCATCTTGTTTTTAATATTATGAATATTGCAAACTGGAGAGTTCTTAGCAGCCTCTTTATGCCTAATAAAGTTTTATTATTTAAAATGTATTTTAAAATTTTAGGTAATAACTAAATATATCCCCGCTGGTACTTAGGGCATATTCTAAGCAAAGCTCAGCAAATCTCCTTGGTGGTACTGAGCAATAACTGGTCCAGTGCTTTGAAGGCTGAAAACGTGAAAGCAGCACTGTGCTGGCTTCAGTGCGATGGGAGGAAGCCTAGCAAGACACTTGCTGGCCTCAGGATGCCCCCACCCCGTGCTATGGAGGAGGAATCACTGAAAGTTAAAGGAAATAACACTACTCATTAACATAAGGACTTCACTGATATGTTCCCAAAGCTTTTAATAAGCAAGAAACACATCTTCATAAATAAGAAGTACAAAAAGCTCCCTAAAACTTAAATTGCTTGTCTAGAGCTCTGGAACTGGCAATCCCGCTTTTGACGGGTGTGCCATATAGCTGGATTGTCAGCCACTGAAGATATTAGTTTATAATTAAAATGCTGGCAGTTCCTGAATTGTAGATGCTGCTACAATATCATTCACCACTGTAATTGTTGGACTTTCTGATGAAGTAATTATTTTCCTTCAAGATTTTCAAATAAACTGTTCTTGATCATCGCGTCAGTCTGCTGGAGGAGGAAGGTGTCGTGCTGGTGCGATGCATGGTGTGAGTGGTCAGCAGGCAGCTCTGCAGGCAAAACTGCTTCTGGAAAGCAAAGCCTTGGGGTGAGGTTTTCAGCCACCCAGGCTGATGGCAGAGAGGGATCGGACATGGTGAATGCTAGGGTTGCTCCTCTCCTCTCAGCTGCTGGCAAGCTGGGGTGGCTGCGCTGGTGGCAGGGAGGTGGTAATGCTGGCTGAGAGCTCTGTTCCAGGTCCTACCTCTTCATCTCCTATTTTGCTGCAAAAAAATTGGAGTGCCATCAACAGAGGAGCATTTTTAACCTGTTCAATGCTTTGTCTAGAGGAGCAGTAGCAGAATTGCACGCTAGCTTCAGTGGGCGATCCTGGCACACAGAGCCCCGGACAGCGAGCGGGGCTGGGCTGGGAGGGGCTGCCGAGGGAGGTCCCGTCCAGGCGACACTGCTCGGCTGTGTGACAGAGCCCTGCTCATCCCACGGCCACGAGGACCTGCGGCAATGGCACAACGGCCAGTGAAGGAAAGTCAATCGGACAGCAAAGAATGAAAATTTCCCAACAGGAGGGATAAAGTGTTGGAACCAGGGCCCAGAGAGGCTGCGGGACCTCCATCCCTGGGGACACTCAGATACTCGGGTCCAGGCTCTGAGTAGCCTGGCCTGGAGCTGGGTCTGAGCAGGAGGTTGGACTGGAGACCTCCAAGGTCCTTTGCAGCCTAAGTCATTAACCGATCCTGTACACCAGGCAGGTTCAGGTGTCTCGCCTTCACCTGAGAGCTAAGAAAAGGCGAAGAGAAGTCAGTCACCTGGTGTGCAGAATGGACAGGAGGGACATGCGGCATCCCCACAGCCTACTTAGCCACGCTGGGACCTGCTCCGCTATGGAGCCCCAGGGACAGACCCCTCAGAGCAATTCAGTGTCTTTCTGCCTTGAGTCCACCTTCCAAGGGGCTTTGCAGCATTTTGGCAAACACCCACAACCTGCTCCCATTGCGGTCGCTGGGAATTGCTGCTGAAATTAATGACCAGGAGCAGGACTGGGTGCTGAACCCGGCCCGCGGCAGCTGACGCGGCTGATCGCAGGCACAGCAGCAGGCAGGTAGCAATTTGGAGATAGCACCACTGGGAATCTTTCTTGTCTCATTTGCACTGACGTATCCATGTAATCAGTTCGTTTGGGTCGGTTACTATTATTTCTCAGCGAAATTGCTGCTCTCCGCTCTGCGTGCTCGCTCTCTTCCCCCGCCGCTCCCCCGAGAGATGAGTAATTGTAAAGCAAACAAGCGGAGGAGGTTTGACAATGGGTAATAACAGGACAATGCGAAATAGCAAGGTAGATGAACTTTCCAGTACTTTCCCAAGTGTCAAGACAAATAATAATGAGTATTTACTCCTCCACTGTGCCTCTGGGTTTACAGTGCTGGCGGAGGCATGGGAGTGATGGAAGCAGAGGGGGCTCTGGGCGAGCTCGGTCGAGAAGCCGTGGTAGCGATGAGGCTTTGAGCCACGGTACAAAAAAAAAAAAATAAATGGGAGCCACTGGGAAGTGTGTGTTGATTTAATCTGTATAAGCTTCCAGAAGTGCTTTTGCACAGTGCACCCGGCAGTCTGCAAGGTTTGCAGTCACAGGGGGGGGTGTGTGTGTGTGTATGTGTGCACACGTGTGTATACACACACATAGAGAGGATAAAGGTCTAGTCCTGGAGGACAGGAATAAGGCAGGGACAATTAGCTCATGGTTAATTTTCTTTGCTTTTCCTTTCTTTTTGCTGCTTTTTTCTTACTTCAACTCTTCTAAGAAAATAAATCTGCTGGCTCGTGTCTCTTGCGTGGTCACTCCCTGCAGCCAGTGCGGGGGTTTAATGCTATGGCCTGTCTGGGAGCACTCTGTCCTGAGGCGTTGTTGTGTTTTAGCTGTTTCTCCCCATGGAGCTGTCTCCTGCAGTGGCTTTTTGCCCACAGCCGGGCTTGGTCTGCAGCTGGCTGCATGCAGGTTACAAGGATTTTGAAGTCTTCTGCTTGCTACTTGCATTAGCAGGAGAAAGTAAATATTCCCACTGCTCTTTAGCAATTCTCATCCTCAGGCGCTGTTAATGGCATAAACCATCAATCAGTTGGCAGCAGGCTGCAGCGGGAATTGGTACACTTGAAAAACCCGTGACATCGGATTAAAAAGCATCCACAGGCCAAGTAAACGCTGGCGAAGCCCAGGCCTGTGGGAGCAGGGAGCAGGCAGCTCCGGGCAGCGCCCGCCGCCGTGCCGGGCCAGCAGCATCACCGCCTCAACCCACACTATGATGTTTTTGTTCTTTCTCGTCTGATTTTTGCTGTTTTATCTGCACATTTTGCAACCTCCCTGCACTGCTTTCAGCACAGCCCCCTGCCCAGATCACAGGACCAATGTTGTTTCCTTCTCGACACTTGCCACCACCCTGTCTCCAAAGAGCAGTGCTTGGTGGGTGCTAGCTGCAGCCCTTCTGTATGGCGTCTAGCGAGCCAGCATCATGCGAGAGGCTTGAAATACACGTGAACTGGTTTGGTTTATTGCATATTACATTATTTGGTGCAGGATGGTATCGGCATACCAGCATTAGTTCATGCACTTGTAGGATTGGCGTCTGGGTTTAGTCCTATAAGGCTTAGGGAATGTCTCTATCTGCATCTTGAGAGACACTGCAGCGGAACAAAAATCCCCTTTTTACATCTCTTTACATTCAGTAAATACGATGGCTATTTACTGTACCAGAGCAAGGAGATTACATGGGGGTTTTCCTCCTGTGCCTCGAGATCCTTTGTCATCGCTGGGTGTGCTTAGTGAAGCAGCTGGCAGGATGATGGGTTAGGCAGTAAGGAGGAGAAAGGGAGAGAACTTAAGCACAAGTTAAATACGAATATAATCTGTCTGTTCAAAGAGGGATTTGCTGTCTCTCACAGCACCCTCCTGAATGAGTAGTACTGAAACACCAAACCCAAACACCGCGCCGCTCCCCCAGCTCTTCAGCAGAGCCTTTACCCCCTGGCAGGTCCTGGAGAGAGCTGCCTGTGTGCCCAGCCCGGCTCCCTGGCCCCCTCGCTGCCACCCTCAGCCCCACGGACACAAGCAAAGGGACCCACGGGCATTGCCAGCGCCCGCTCAACACACAGGAAGAAACCTTCCATCAGCTTGGGTGGATTTTACGGGGCCGGGAAAGGTTGGTCCTGGGGATTTTGTTCTCTCCGTCAATGTGCCACGGAGCTCTAGGAAGAACTTGCTTTTATATATGAGAAACTGAGCAGATATGTGCCCCTGACAGGTTGAGTCATGAGATGCAGAAGTTGTCTCATTCTTTCAGCGAATCCTGCCGCTGTTACATACCAGCAAACCGTTTTGATGCTCACATTTTATTTGACCGAGGCACAGGTCTCCCAGGGAAGGTTTCTGTCATCACAACCATCAGTTTCCCTTCAGTCACTTCTCAGATCAGCTCAATAAAATGTCACGCTGGTGTGTGAGAAGGGCAGAGATCTCACGCGGCTCTACAAGCTTTGAAAAAAGAACCAGCACGTAGTGGCCACCCCAGGGACAAGTTCCAGCACGACCAATCTCCTGACACCGGGGCACCCGTGGACCTGCAGTCACATGAGTCAAAAGATACCGATACTAACAGGCACTAAGAAAGAGAAAGAAATCAAGACATTAGTTTTTGGGTTTTTTCCAGATATCCTGCCAACTAAGTTAAAACAGCTCCACCTCCAAATCAGCTCCACGTAAACGCTTCCTGAATGTAATGGGGAGGAGCTGCTCTGGACAGTGGTGGTTCTTTCCATGTGCTGTGTCTAAACTTGTCCCTTGCGTTTGGTAATCAACCAGCGGCTTTCGGGTTCAGCTTGGAAGCTTAGTGGCGTTTGGGAGTTTTTTCAGCAACAATACAATGCTTTGGGGAAAACATTTTGTTTGGAACAGGAGCTAATGCACGGCGATATTGGTGCAGCAGCTACAATGTAAAGATGAATTTCACTTGGGTTCTTCTAAGGAGATGGAAGCGTAGTAATGGTCTGTGTAAGAGTCATTGCAAGGGGGGCTGCAGACAACGTGCCCTGCCAACTCATAAATTATATGTTGTTTTGTGTTCCGAAGGGGCTACCAGTGGGGCCTGTTTGTTACGTGTGGCACACTGTTATTTCCAGCATGCACTTAGATGAAACAGCTTTTTGTTGAGAAGAGCACGATCCTTCCCTCCTTGGAGATAAACCGTCATTTAAAATTCTCTTGGTGGTGACTTTTTCCACTGCAAGCAAACTGGCAAAGCATAAAAAAAATGTTGTTTAGTTGGCTTGTTTTTTATTTTTCCTTAACGTGAGACCAATTTAAAAACGTGCGTGTCTGGGCTGCGGACTCTTCTCGGGATTCTCGTGCAGCACGACGCTTTCAGCAAACTTGCCAAGTTTCTCACTGTGATGCTGCAAATTCTGAGCATCACGATATTGAGTGATGGCCCAGGGCTGCCGGGGCTGGGTGCGCTGGAGGCAGGGGACCCTCGCGCGCCGGAGGGTGCTGGACCCTGCTGGGGTCTGCTCTGCCGCCCTTGGTGGGAGAGGCAGCTCGATGGGGGGGGGTTTGGTATCCATTGGCAGGAAAATTCAGTGTTGGTGACGGGACGTTACAGAGAGCCGAGGCTGCAGCGCTGCACCTTGTGCTCCTCGGCAGTTTTGTGCATTTTGGGGTGGTTTAGGAGAAGCTTTGAGAATCAGGGTCGTTCAGGTGAAAACCAAGCACAGGGTGAGGGGTGGGGCGAGCAGAGAAAACCCTCTGTGGGTTTTTAACCACTCTGGACGCCAGTGGGGTCAGAAAATTGAAATATTAAAAAAAAAACAACAAAAAAACCCCAACAACAAACAAAAAAACCCCAAACAAAAACAAACAAGCAAAAGAGAAAACCAAATCCCCCACCACCCAAACCCCCAGTAAAATAAAAAAGGTTCGGACAGGGCTGGCGAGGCCGGGACGCGATGCAAACGCGACATCGCGGGCGGTCACCGGTCGCGATACCCGGCCCGGCCTCTGCTGCCCCCTGCCGGCCGTCGCCGGCCCCGCTGCCTCCCGCCGGGTGCGGGGGAGCGCGGGGTCCCCGCAGGCGGTTTTGGGGCGATGGAAATGGGGCAGTTCGTGCGGCACCAGTTTTGCGCCGGGGGTGGGGGGGGATCCAGGCGCTCCCTCGCTCGCTCCAGCAGCCCGTGTCCGTGTCGCGCCTGGTGAGCTGTTGGCCAGCGCGGGGCCCGACGCTCGGGTCAGCGCACGTCGGAAAACCAGTCTGCGCCATCCTTGTGGGTTCCTCGCTCGAGGCCGGCTCCCGCTATTCAGCCAGCAGCCGCTGCCCAGCGAGGACAGCCCGAGCCCTCCGGCGTGCCACCCTGCGCCGGCTGTAAGGCTCCTCATCCTCCCCTTCGGGACTCCGCTGACCCGGACAACGGTCGCGGCGCGCCGTGTGCCGGGCTTAGGATGACCTGTGGGTACCCATCTGCTCGACGCGAGGATGCCGAGTCCCGACAGGGGGGATGCGCCGTGCCCCCTCCTGCTGGCTTCTCGCCGGCGGGTGAATGTCGGGGTGCCGGCAGGCAGGCTGCGGTGCGTGCCCCACTCCGGATGCTCTGCTCTGGTCCGGCTGTGCCCCCCGGCTCTGTGGGGACAGAACGGCCTTTTTCTGCCGTCGCACAGCAACACGCGGGCCCTGGGCTAGAGCGGCACTTCGAGGGACTTCCGCAACACAGCTAGTAACGCTTCTTAAAACAGAGGTGGGGAATGAGGGCTGAGCTAATCCAAGAACAGGTCTGGCAATCAGGATGAAGCGTGAAAGGCAGAGCGCTTGTGTCTCGCCAGCTTGCCTTCCCCGGGCTCTGGTGTATATGTATGTTTTAAGCAGTTCATACGCTAGTACGGTATTTCCCTAATGCACGGATTCTAGAAAATAAAAATCACACACCAGAGCAAGACTAACAGTACTTGCCTGTATTTCTGAATTTCTTTTGTTCTTTTTTTTTAAACTCACAGAAAAAGGAAAAAGCCTTCTGGGACCTGGGAAAGGATGGTACAAGTCAGCTGTGACAGCTGGAAAACTTAGATGACAAGTATCCAACATAACTAATAATTTCTATCTCCTAAATCTCTGGGGTGTATTTTTTGCCATTTTATTTGCTGGTAGCATTTGTCTTCAAATTACTGTGGTTTCAGAGATACCCATTACTTGGCACTGTGTCACCGTGACCACCTTTCTCCTCCTTCCTCCATCCCTCCATGGAGCTTGCTAAATCTCTCTCAAAAAATTCTGCCCAAGTTACTGATTCTGTCCACTGTTCCATTCTCCCTCTACCGCTCTGCTGTTCGGAGAGGGCAGAAAAACAAGTCCTGGCATAGAAAATGTCAGCTCATCACTTCAGCATCTTTCTTCTCATATTTTTGCATCCACATGGCAATGGCATTAAGATGGAGCATTTAGGCATGCAACTGCAGCTCAGGTAGGGAGCAGGCAAATCCTAAGAACAGGGAAGATTTCTTACTTAAAGAGAGTGGTGGTTGAGATCCTGAGTGTAGGTGTGTACAGGTTTTTATACACGTACGTTCAGAGGCAATGCGGGTAAGCTGCATCACAGCAGGGCAGCTTTCGAGGCAGGGACGAAACAGTGACTACAATCTGTGCCTTGGAAATATGACAGGCAGAAAACTTCAGCAGAAGAATGAAGCAGATGCAGAGATCTGTTTTCAGCACAGGCACAGCAGATTCGAACCTGGAACTTGGGGCCTAATAACAGAGCAGGTTAAATGTTGCCTGGCATTAAGACTTTCATTTGGTTTTGCTTCCCTTTTGGTACAAATCTAATGTTCAAGAAGTTAGAGGTAGAAATACTGGGAAAAATAGGAGCAAAGATTTCGTGTGTTCCACTGAGGCTTCATTTGCAATGAATTGATGTCACTTTTTTTTTGGTTGCTCTCCAAGGCAACACGGTGACATCACCCTCTTGCTGCCACATCGCGCTAGGGCACCTTCATTTTCTAGGGCAGCAATTGCTTCTCCAGCTTGCACCGCTGTAATTCAAACTAGAATACACTCCTTGCTTTGCCGTGCATTTGTACTGCTTCTCTTCTGTACACGTTTTGTTTTTGTGCATGTGTTGCTTACCAGAGGGACAGACTCCTGCACTGGCATGTTTTCTGGTCAGGTTCTATACTGAGCAGCCCAAGTCCCAAGATAAGATACTCCAGTGATCCAAGCAAAATTCCAAAGTACTGGGTAAAACAAAGAATGGAAAAAATAGACGTTTTCATGACAATGCTGTTACAAAGACTATTTATAGCTGGTAAATGTCATCCACCTCTGCACCAAAATAAAATCCAGGTAGCTCATGGAGGGCCTTTCAACCCCCAGAAATGTTAATATCCTTCAGAAGTGCTTTGAGACTTTGTCATTTATGATCTTCATAATTCATACCTTCCTGAAAGTGACTCCTCCCTGATTTGGCAATAATTTAGTACTGTTGCCTTACAAAATATTTTACCATTCACTGTTGTTAGGAGGGAAAAAAAACACAGAACAGTAAATACTTTTTAACTGTATTTTTCATCCTAAATCCCTTTTGTTTGCTTACCCCGCCCCCCCAACCTGCACAAGAAGCACTGCGTGTCTACACAGGCTCTACAACACAAACCCAAGCTCCCCTCTGAGCCGACCAGCTGTGAAGTAGAAGCCTTTTGACAGCTTGTTAGTCCAGGGCTGCACTGCGCTACCGAAGTTGTATGACTTCTCGTTCAGCTGGCTTGCCTTTAGCAAACTTGGAATGTGAGCAAAACAAGCTCAGATATGTCTGTTCAGCCCAACGCACACAGATCCACAGCCACTGAGGGGGAATTCTACAGCATTTAGGTCATAGAAGTTCCAAGTCACCATTCTGGAAGTCCCCCTCAGCTGCCACCTCGTTTGAGGAGGCGGCACCTCTACTCTGTATAACGCCGTTATCTTACTTCAACCATGTACACTTATGACTCGGTCTGAGCGAGATGCAAAACGCATTCCCTTACCCAAACCAGGGGAAGGCTTGATTTAACAGCTGGTTTAGAACACAACTAACAGGCAGTGACAGGACCCACCAGTGTCCCTTGTTCCTTCCTTACAAAAGCTTAGAGCACACTCAATTCTATTCTCTTATTGGGAAGGTTGAAACCTGTATTTCCTACTTCCCAACAGACTGCTCGATGATCCAGGTAGAGAGATTCCACCCTCCCTATTAATAATAAAAGCATATGAGATTCTTCAACATTCTCATTGCTGCTCTACTGCTTCCATTTGTCAACAAGAGAAAGGAAGGGTTCCACCATCTGTTTCAGAGACTATGATGTGTTTCATAATAGCCAATTGACAGATAAAATCCAGAAGCAGATTACAAATGGTATCAGGATTAGATTGCTGGTTCTACAAGAACAAAGCTTTTAAATTGCAGTTTTAAACATGTCATTCCAATACATGTCTTCTCATGTGGTTGCACNGAACACAGCATAGTGAGGCTCAGATCACTGCAGTTCTTTGCTATCACCTTAAGTAAAAAAATGAAGCTAGTACACTATGATTTTTGTTGGTTTACATCCCNTGACAAGCATTAATTCTATACAAGTAACTTGTTTTATATNAAATGAGGAAATTCTAGTCTAGTCACAGGNAAGTTCTAAAATGGCAGCTACTTGGAAAAATTAAGACCCTACTTAGTTCAGTTTTAGGTCCCATCTGGACTAGGGTATGGAAGCTGGGACTCGCACTGTCCTCACTCTGACCTCAAGTAAGAAAGGGAGCCCTCACTGTTAGGCTCAATGACTACTGAAAAATAGGAAACTCCTTGTAAACACCTTTTATTGACAACATTTTGCAAACACCTCAGTCCACAAGTACTGTCCAGAAGCTTCATCCTTTGTAAAACAAAATATATTTCTTGTGACTAATTACAAAGTTTGTGGATTAACACAAAGTGTCTGTCTGCACAGATCTGTAAATGTTTTCCCCTGAAGCACAAGCAACACAAGTATTTTTGTATACAAATTCACAGAAGCAGTAGAAAACTATTTATCAGCTCTGGCTGTCTTACTGCTGGTTTCAATACAAAGTGAAGACACTTGGATATTCCTCAACAGTACAGTCAGTCTTCATATTATACACCTACTGTTTGGTCTCTGTTTCCATCTGAGTTTCTTGAGATTCTTCAGCTTCTGAAAGTTTTTCATCATCTAAAATTCAATATTACTGTTAGCCAAACTTGGTTATATTTACAGACTATATTGCAGAGCTGTGTCCCACTTAAATATTTTATGTTGATTGCCTTAAATGTGTAGTTGAGTATCTCTCAAACACAAAATGCTGTGTTCAAACAAACAGAAAAATCCTTTAAAGTTTTTAAGGCTGCTATTTGTAACAGCTATTAGAGGAAACATGGGCTAAATCCTACAGTACCAATTCAAGCAAACAGTACTGGACTGCTTCAAATTACTTGCCTTCTCTTTGCCTATTAAGGTTTACTTCAAACTGAAGCTGTGCCTTCCACTAAAATGTTACTTCCTTCATAAAATTCTAGAAGCTGGAAGGAAATCTATACATTCATGTGACAATATATTTTAGAGACTAATACTTAAGCAAGTGTTAGCAACACATAATAACAGTAACCTTCTGCTAAAGTGCACCTAGGATTAGCGGCTCATTCTGCTTAAGAAGATCCAGACGGCCTCAGAGAATGAAAGTCTGCTCTTACAGCCATCTCTGTATGTTAATCAGGTCATGCTCAAAGGCTATACCAATTATTCTGTCTTGGAAAGACACAGCAAATAATATTTAAAACAATATTGTCATATTAGAGCACAAAAAGTAAGCACTGATTTGAAAATATTACGTATTTGTAGGACAAAAGATGAGTATGACTAATTCCCGAATTTAGCTCTTGTATATGACAGTTTTAGTCCCTACTCTATTACAGACTCACTCTCTGAGTAGGTAAGTCAGTTCGCTTTCCTGAATTTCAATTTCTTTTTAGTAAAGCCTCAAACAATACCATGATGGCAGTGACATGTTCAAAATTACTGAAACATGAATTACATAAATCAGTTTGGAAACTATACACAAGCTAGTCAGGAAATGACAGGGTAGCCAGCTTGCAGAAGAAAAAAATTCTGAGCAGTCTCAGGCTCCGGACTACTACTGGGAAAAAAAATGCTGCCGATGCAAGAGGTCACCAACCTCAATTGCACACAGCTAGCCCACTGCTGGAAGCTGCGATTCCTTTTGACTCACCGAAACCCAGCCCAGTTATGTATCTGTATTACCTAAGAACACCACTTACTTTCCAGGGTTTGCTGAAGCTCATGGATGGTGCTCAGCAGAACATGAAACTGCTTTCTTCTCAGCTCCAACTGGAATAATAAAATATCTATTTTAAGAAACAGAGAGCATGTACAGCCACACAAGCCATCGCAGAATGTCTGCAAATTATGTTCCTAATAATTATATAACAACCTCTACGAAAAACCTACCTTATCTTCAACATTTTCTTTAATGTGAGAAAGATGCTGAAGTTCTTTTCCCAAAGCTTCTAGCTGCCTGAAAAGAAATTGTCATAGTATTTTTAAAAAGTTCTGTAAAATTTTTGAAAAATAGAATTTAACTCTTGAAAAAAAGATTTTAACTATGTGGAGGAAAAAGAAACATTAAATAAATAGCATATGTAAACAAAGCATAACAAATGAAATGACACAGAGACATAAATGTTAAACTATTATGTCATAAATTTGTAATTTCAGGACTTTTACAGAAAACAAGCCCTCCAAGCTGGAATACATTTGGACTGTAACAATTCAATCCTGACACAAACATGTTATTTACTTGACCATACAATGAAAGTTAAACACCCTGGCATTTTCATAGGCTTCACTACTTTACAGACTTCTTTATGTTGACATCAGTAGATTAAATAAAAACATAGCATCAGCATGGAGAACATATCTGATAAACGTACAGACCAAACACAATACAAACACAATTCCCAGACACAACAACTGACCAAACACATAGTCAAGTACCTTATCTCTGACAACGGCCTGACCAGAGTACTGGATAACACGTAGATTTTACAGTAGATATATGTAGAATAATCCACTTTTTTGATGAACTACATGATATAGCTTATGCCTCAGCACACAGAATTTAACAGTGTGATCCATATAAACACTAATTTCCTTCTCAAATGCCATTTTTATTTTCATTGATTGCCTCTGGCATTAAGAGATAAAGGAAACATGCAACGCCTATAATCTTCATTATTATTCATATCCTTTTGAAATATATCCTCTTTCAACACCTTTTCGGGATCTTTCTTCAAGCATTTGCTTGTTTTTTTTCTCACTTCGACCAACCATGGACCACCACAATCGTTTTTGAGGTAGGGCAGAGCACAACAGGTACCATAATGTATACCAGCTTTCAAATGAGGATGGAGCATCAACTCTTACACTCAAACTTCCAGTTCGGCCCTTCTACTTTTTCTCTAATGCCTACCATAATTTACGCTCCATGCAATGAGAACAATCTGCTTCTTTAAAGGTTAAGTGGATTGAGGCTGACCATCCCCGATTAATTAGCAGGCAGAGCCACATAAGGGTCAGCAAGGAAATAAAACTTTTTTTTTTTCTGAAGCACTGACAGCTGCTGCAACCAGTCTGGGCAGGGAACCACAAAAAGGCCTCCAGTCCCGAGTAACTCGCAATGGCAGGGAAAAGGGTCTGGCTTAGCACTACCTGAAGGCACTGTCTTTTTTTGAGCCAGGGTTCTTGGTACCTTGAGGGAACACCTGAAAGAGAGTGTAACACTATCCCTTCCTACAATGGAAACAGGCTTGTGGGCTCATACAGCAATTTTGCTAGTATTTGGCTTCTAGTTTCTGAAAGGCTTCTATTGGGCCAAATCTTGCTGTCTCTACCGTGCCATCCGCCACAGGCACACTGTGAGAAGACATGCAATTTTCTTCTAGTAACATCCAGGCTACATCTGGAATTTTATTTCTTTTACTTGCTGCTCCAGAGAATCTTTGCCTAGCCTTCTCATTTTTGTANTTCCTTTTCTAAGACTCTGTGTCATTTCTTGGTCCTCTTAACAGCTCTTCTGATACTGTATCTATTTACACTGTGGGCACTGCCATTTAGTAGTCCAGCTCCTGTCACTTCCTGAACTGGCTCCTGTGCATTACTTCTAAGCTGATAACAGCTTCTCTTTTGTGCTGGATGACTACTTGTTCCAAGAAACTGTCCCTTAAAAGCATAAAGAAAGTATTTTTCTGAACTTTGTCCTATTGTGCCATATGACCTGCAAAAGGCATAAATTTAACTCTGACAATAAGCCATGACATTTCTCCTGACAAGAAGTTTTCTCAAGTGGTTTTAGTGATTAAGAGTCCCACGAAAAGCATGACTTTGTTAGAGAGGCTTCCGCCATCCTGAGTTAAGAGTGGTCCTTCTTGGTTCATACTACTATTTTCTGTACGTTTTCCTTGAACTGGAGAGAAATGAAGTCCTGTAATTAAAACATTGGATGAAAACTTCATCTAGTTCCTGTATTTGAAGTCTATTCACTTAGAGAGGTCAGTTAAAAAATATCTATGAATCAAGCTCCCTTTAAAAATGCTCTGTTCTGTTACCATGTCCTATTTTTCCATCTGTAAAATGGGGGATCATACTCTGCCCAAGCGTGTCTCTCCGACTACGGATACTAAGGAAAAAGCTATTCTTCCAGTGGATGAACATGTTGGTATTTCTAAGTGTAATATACTCTTCTGAAGAGATGATAA
>Ga0065711_1004809_pt1 | contig 24041 bp, 13 predicted proteins | sample Hoacrofraction12_FD_59098 | JGI IMG/M metagenome (GOLD analysis project Ga0065711, IMG submission 59098) | Hoatzin crop microbial communities from Cojedes, Venezuela - Epithelial fraction 12 v2 (version 2) | ecosystem: Host-associated > Birds > Digestive system > Esophagus > Crop | place... | reverse complement strand
TGGGGTGGTGCAGAGGGGCGACGTGGAGCTGCTGTGGCTTGGAAAAAGAAATCCAGTGCTGACAGAGGGGCTGTGCCATAGCACTGGCTCTTATTCGCCCTTCGCTTCCTTCCATTTGAGGCTTGTTAGCTTCAAATGTTGTCATGTATTAGAAAAGTATGTGATGATACCTGTGGATTTGAAAAGAGAAGCATTAAAATAGAAAAATGTCTTTAGTTACTTGGTGTTTGTTTCTCAAGAGTGATTGATCTTGGACTTATTGTTAGATAAGTTTGTAGGCTGCTAAGATGACTACCAAAGGAGACTGAAATAACTTGGTGACAAAGCGATGTTGGCTTTAAACATGTGCTGTGACTTAAACACATGCAAGAGCTGCTACCAAACCATGCTTGGCTATATAAATGTGTTTTAACCTTATTTTTATAATCTTTGCATGCAGTTACATCAGCGTTCCTCTGACTGCTTTTTTTACCAATTCTTGACATGTCTAAACTTTTTCAGTAAAAATATCCTGTATGTTTCCCATTGATACAAGTATGGATTTAAAATTGTGTAAGCCTAATGGTCCTATGTATGCCAAAATATAAAGGAAGTTCTCTGGTAGAGGCATATGGGTATTTAGGGACCAGTAAGTCTTTTTTGAAGACCCGTAGAGATACATCCTAATGTGATAAAGACGGTGCTGTCCATTGGGGAAAAATGCATAAGTGGTCCCTGGCAAATGTGTCTTTGCAGCCTGGCAGTATGTTGGTATCGTGATGTCCGTGCACTGCAGTGTAACTCTAATGGAAGACCGCAGAATATTCAGATACTCCCCATCAGGGATCTGCATGGGGAGGAGTAATCAAGAGGGATGACTGGGGGGCTCCCAGGGACGTCAAGGTTCTGCAGGGAAGCTTGATCCTAAGGTTGAGTCCTAGAGCAGTGGGACCTTCAGAGCATCTTTAAGGGTTTGTACCTCAGGCAGGAGTCAAGTTTGAGTGGTTTCCTGCCCTGCTGGCGGCTAAAAACCAACCGCCACTGCCATGTGCTGGTTCTGAAAGACAGTCTGCACGCTCTGGTTTTGGCCAGCCGGCGTGTAGCAACACATGCAATGGTGTGATGTGGTTTTACTTAATCATTTTGGAGCAGAAAAAGGGGGATCCCTCAGTGCTTCCCCAGTCCAGCTGGCAAGTCAGGAGGTGATGCTCTTTCTTCTCTCTCTCCTTTCCAATGTGTACACACGCATTGCAGCGATGGGAACGGCTGACAGACGGGATATAGCGAGGGGCATCCCTAAATTTGCAGCAGACTTTGCTGGTGAGGATTGTATGAGAGCGTTTCCCTGGCAGCAGTGGCTGTGGTGACACCGGGAGCCCCAGAGACGCAGCAGCCGAGAGCGGCCTCCGTCCTTGCCTTGCAGTGACACGGATGCTGTAATGAGCGGAGCTACCCTCCCAGTCTCTGAGGAGCGACAGGAGTTGGCGGCTGGCCGCTTGCCATCCTGCAGCACCGCCCTTCGGTCGCCTGCCGCTAAACCCGCAGGTAGGAGCACTAGCTGGACCGGAAACATTTTGTGGGATTTATCCAAAACAAATAGCCAATTTTACATGGGTGAGGCTGAAATTCTTCAGTTGCGCCTCCTTCCATGGCAGAAAAGAAACCCCCCTTCCTCGCAATGCTTGTCGAAGTTTTTGTGAGTGTGCAAGGTAAAATGATGATTTTCCTAAATTTAAAGCTTGGACCCTCCTTGCTTGAGTTCTCGTGAATGTCTAGATCTATACTGCTTTGAAAACCTGTTTGAAGACAGATTACCCAAACTTCTCTGAACCTTCCCCACGTTGAGGCATTTGGTCTGCTTCTCTGCTTCTGCATAGTCCTTGAAGTGTAAACATAGACCTGGAAAAAAAATAACACTTAGATCTGGTTGACAGTATTCCAGCTCTCACTAGGACTGAATTTAAGAAATACGAGCTTCTGCTATAAATCAGAAATTTGAGTTTGTAAACCCTTAATTTTTGGCCTGCTAAATCCTGTTGGTCCCAGGAAGCTGTTGAAGTTCATCTCAGTAAGTCCTGAGGATGTTTTAAATCTGTGGATTATTTAAGTAATGTGTGTGCCAAGGTTTAAAATAAGACTGCTAACCCACATGACACGGCGGTGGTAAAGCCAGGAATGGACGGTGTGGAGCTGAGTGGAGAGACGCCGAGTGACCGGTCCGACTTCAAACCTAACTAGTGTTGAGCTTTAGCTCCTGCTGCCCACACTGCTTTTGCTGCTGTACAGGGATGGGAAATTCATGGGATGCTGATGTTTGTGCTAGTATCATTAGCTCTCCCGACCTAACGAGGTGGATGCTGGTTGCACAGCAGCGTCGGGCTCTTGTAGGGTGTTCTTGCTTGCCATGTGGCATTAGCATGTCCCGAGTTTTCCCCACTGCTGAATGTGAATGCTTGAGAACTTTCTCAGGCAGCCAGCCAGCGTTCAAGCGACGAACTGGGCTTTCCCCATTTTGGGGTTGCTCTTTCAACTGAGATTGCAAGCACGTGTTTTTTGGCATGGGTAAATGCATGTGTTGTTATGGCAGGACAGCAGACCTCCTTGCAGAAGATGAACTCGTAAGGTGGTGTTGAAATTTCCAGATCTGTCATGGTAGAGGACTAAGCTGAATTTGCATAGATTTTAAAAACTGACAGAGAAGATGCTCTGAGGAGAGCGACGCATGTGCCCTGTGATTCCAGAACGAGGATGCTGGTTCTGCTAAAGGCTGGCTCAGGAAAGGTGCTTGCTAGAGGGCTCAGGTGGTGGCAGGAGCTAGTACATAAATGGATTAAGAGGTATTTTAATTACACAGAGAAGTTAGACAATGAAATGCGCTGCAAAAGGCAGCAGTAAGATAGGCCTAAATCACTTGCATGGAATTAGGCGTTAACCTTCAAATAAAACTCCTCTGTGGAGCAGCGGGGAGGCATACTCTGTACCAAGTACAATACGAACCCACTTAGAAGTGTTGTCTAGGTTTCTTTTTTTCCTCCCCTTGTCTGTTTTAAGGACAGGCCTGGGTTTGTCCTGAAAGATTCTAAAAGTACCTAAATTTGAGATTAAAAGTGTTTTGTTTCACAGAAACTGAAGTTTGGGTCCAGGAGTTTCACACACACAAGCTATGTTTAGCCATTCCTAATGTAGTAGGGTCTGTAACTTTTATTATTTCCAATTCAGAAGCGTAAGCTAACTCAAATGCTTTCACAGCAAGACCGGAAGTTTTAAAAGGCCTTGAGAGACCCAGTGCAGGGCTTGTCAAATGGCTACAGCTGGTTGGCAAAAATGAACGATTAAAAATTAGCATTTTCCAGAGGGCTGTCAGTTGGATGTGGCAGGCTCATGGATGAGCCGTGTTTCTGCCTCTCTCAGAAGCTGTGGGTGAAAGAACCTTTTCTTCCAAACAGAGCAGCACACACAGGAATACTTGGCTCTTCTGGAGGCTAACATAATCTGAGGTAGAAAGTATCTGCACACCGTATGGAAAACGGTAGTAAAATTGTTAATGCTTTTGAAATGGATGTTTTCATAGTTGTTAGCTATAAATAGCAAGCACCACAGTATCTTAAGCTCAATAAAATGCTTAAACTTAAAGCAAAATGGTTCCTTTAAAGGACCTTCAGTTGCGGAGAACCTCTCAGTTTTGCAAGGTGAGAGTAATGCAGCTGGAGCAGATTGGTTTTACTAAGTGGCTGCTGAAGACTGGCAGAGGCAAAGCGCTGTAGTGAAATAACAGCGTATGTTTGATCCCCTCTGATGGGGAGCAGGTATTTATAAAAAAACCCAAAACCCACAAGTCGATTGGGAAGTCTAACTTCAGCGCTGTTATCTTAAAAGGCACCAGAGATGGCTTCAGAAATTGAAGTGTTGTTGTGGAAAGGCAGCTCACTGTGAGAATGAAGATCGGGAAACTTGCTTTTTTGCTTTTGAACAGGAGTAGTCCAAGGAGAATTTTACATGCTCATTTCCTTTGTATGCTCATTGCTATTTCATGGTATAACAATTTCTGCGTTTAAAACAACCTTTTTCTTAAAACCAAAGATAAAGAGCAAAGTAATTAGAATGTTAGCATGGGGTTGACAGCTTTTAATTAGATGCTTTACATATGAAGTTAAGAAATGGCATGCCGACAGGAATTTTTAGATCTACTCATTTTCTTGTTGTCACATGGAGTGTGGAGATGTACAGAAGTGGGCTTAGGAGTGGGCCATCAGAGCTGCCCAGAAGTCTACCTGGTGTCCTCAGCTTCCGTGCCTTTTAAGGTGCCCCAGGCTGTCACGAGGTAGCTGGCATGTGATGTTAGCCCTGCTCCTTGGCCATGCAGATGACTTGTGCCATCCTCTGTGGTGAGGACGTGTGACACGAAGGCTGGCTGCATGTCTGAGGAAACCCTGCACGAGAGGTGCAAGGGATAGGCAATGTGACGGGGAATGTCCCCCCAAAGTACGGGTTGTGAGGTGTGGATTTCTTTAACTGTATTAGTTTTTTGAACCGAAAACTTTGGATGCAAGTTGCACGTTAGTAACGATCGTGTTGCCAGAGGAGGCCTGTTGTTGGCACCCTTCAGGCAAGCGGCACGGCTTGGATTTTACTCCTGTGAGATGATGATTGACTGCTGGCCCACGTGGCAAGGGCAAGAAAAAGTATTTCAGTGGGACTTGTGCTGGGTGTGTTTCAGCTGGGATGCCTGGCCTTTGGGTGTGGGAGTGTGCGCTTTGTTTGCTTCCGTGGGTCGCTGGTGCCCCTTCCGAATCGGAAGGATTGTCATCCCAAAATGCCTTGAAAAGAAAGGTGAGAAATGGGCTGTTTCCAGTGGTTGATTCTTCCCCCCCATTAAAAATTAGTGCTTTGTTTTAAATCGGGAATGATTACCGTTTTCATTTTCAGAGTAGGGCCATGGGTGACAGAAAAGCAACTATTCAATTCTTTATTTTTTGTAGGCTAAAATTAGGAGCTAGAAGTAATGATAGTAAACCAGACTCTTCCAGGTTGCTTTTATCAGAAAGGATCCGTTTGACTGAATATTTACAGGTGGGCGGTTATGATTTAGGTCTGTCTGGTTTTTTTTCTTTAGAGGAAACAAATCTTTCTTTTATCCTGAATCCTGGTTTTGTGCAAATCACTCATCGCTCTTCTGTTTTCCTAGGCTGTGACCAGCCACCAGATTTGGGATCACAGTATTATTATTATGAAGGAACTCTGGTGTTTTAATGACATGTGTGATATGCCGTGGCTGCGTGCCGCATTTCTGCGCAGTATGAAAGGGATGTTACACACTGCCTGGGCATCCCAGCAGGCGCAGTGAGAATAATACTTGGGATTTTTTCTGTGGATTTTTGAATGGCTGTTATTAAGGCTGGCATTTATATGGAAGTCTTCGGCATACACAGCATTAATTGCTGCTCCCAATAAACTTGGGATACATAACCAGCAGAGCTTTACTCCACTGAATTAATTATCACGTTCTCAGATATCAAAACTGGCTTAAATTTGGTGGCTTAATTTCATGTCAGTGACCCCTCTGTACAAACGCACAGACAGCCGCGTGGGACTGCTGAGGAAGAGCGCTGCGTGCCACCAGCCGAGCTGGCAGGGCTCGCGTGTCGCTCCCCTGGCACCGGCAGCTTAACACCTCCTCCCGGGGCTGGGGCATGGTCGCGCTTCCCAGCGGTCGGTCGCTTGGCGCATTCCCAGCGGCCGTGGGTGCTGGGGTTGGTTATGAGGATAGAAATGCTGTTGCTCTGGTTTAGGTGTTGTATAAAGAAGGGAAGTTAATAGGTATGTTTCATTAAGGAAAATGTGGGTTTTCTTGGGGTTGTTTTTCCTATTGGGAGGGAAAACAGAAACTTTGAATTTCTGTTTCTCAGCAAACTCCTGTTTCTTGGAGTAAGTGAACCAGAAGCTGTAGGAAAAGCTTGTATTTTCTTGGGTGACTAAACATATTGTTTATTCTCCACATGCACATCAGCCGTGTTTGTAGTGAAAGAGAAAATCATAGGCATCATAGGGTTTGGGTTCTTGTTTCTTTCCTTTTTTTCTTTCCTTTTTTTTTTTAAATATTTAAAACTTCTACCCTGAGCAGTGAGGTATTGTTTTCATTCTTTGCATATTTCTTCATTATGGTTCTAATAGAATATGAACATGTGCAAAAGTTATTTATTTTCCTAAATGGCAACAGCCGTGGTGTTTGAAGCAGTGTTGTGTGTTTACAGTAGAAGCAGTCTTTTGATATGTAAAGTTTTAAAGCATATATTAAAGGTAAGAGTAATTAAAACCGTGAATGGGAAATGGGACAAAATGCAGCAGAAGTTTATCCATAGGTAGACTGTGCCAGAGTAAATGATCCCCCCCCCCCTTTTTTTTGTCCCCACCTTAAAATGTGAGTTAGGATAAATATATTGATTTTATCTGGTCTTTGCTAAAACATCTATTGTGGCACAAAGTGGGAAACTCTAAACTAGTAGAGCAGGTCATTAGAGTTGCAAAGTAGTTAAGGGTCTGGCTAAAGGGGAAATAATAGGCTGAAGAGCAAAAGAGCAAAGGAAACCCCTAGTCTGGGGAAGAGTGGTGATGGGGAATTGCCACAAACTTTGGCAACCAGAAGTTAGGATTGCGCAAAAGATGCATTAATCTTGCCAGTATTAAATAAGATGTTGTAGACACGTAGATGTATCAAGCCATTTCATAGTGTACCGTAGAAGTCTTATTTAGGAAGAAATGGATTGTTTTGATAACGAGAAGTGAGAAAGATAATTTTAAACCCAACTCAGTATAAGAAGGCTCGTCGTTCTGAACACACTCATTGGATTTGCCCCAAGTTGTACCCAGCATTTTGTGGGGAGATGCTCTGGGATTTCTTGTCTCTTGTTTTCCCTGATCTTTCCCAGTTTCCTTTCCAGCTCCACCTCAGTTTGTCTTTTTTATCACGCTTTTTCTTTCTGAAGCTATACAGTACACTTCTTTGTGCTCATGGCTCTGGAAAAGCTAATTGAAATCAGGCTTTGCTAATTGTCCTTGGAAGTGGCACTAAGGATGACTGGACTGGCTTACTCAGCCTGGGAGAGAGGAAGAGTGCTCTGCAGTTCCTGGGCTTTGGACCGCTCGTGGCTACGCAGTTTCCCAGACTGTGGGTGCAGCTTCTGATTTGGCCTCTTGGTTCTTACCGGGAGGTGGATTCACAAAGCAGCAGCAGAGTTTTAATTTTTCTCTGCTTGCTGCAAAGGCTTTGGCAAGGACTTTACTGCATGCATAATTGTAACAACAGTACGTTAAAGAGAGAAGGTTGCATAATATGTTTCTATTAATTAATTTTTATCGTTACCTGAATTTAGTTCATAGTCAGTTTGTGTGTAACCTGAAGCCCCCCAGGTTTGGGGCTTCGTTTGTGTTTTATAGTTGTCTTGCTTAAAAATACAAAACACCATCTCCCCTCCTCTGTTTTTTTAAATGTCAGTGTAGCCCTACTGTGGGTAAGTGATTGTATCTTTGATCATAGCGCTGGGGAAGGGCGAGCAGTCCTAGGAGCAGTGTTAGGAGTTTCCTGCTACCAGCCTTCCCCAGTTTGTGGTAGGTAAGTTAGAAACTGCCTCTTCCATCTCCGTCCCACAAAGGCCGGGAGCAGTGATCCCCGTAGCGTCACTCCTCGTTCTTGCAGACCTGCATAGCGAGTGAAGGTGCGTCTGTAGGGTAGACAGGGAGGATATTAGAGCAGGGATGAGGGATGGCTCTGCTGCATTGAAAATCTTCATGGCAGCAATCTGAGGTTTTGTAGAAGAGTCATTGGTGAACCTGTTATTCAGGCAGTAAGCTCTGTCCTCTGTTAGACTCAGCGCAATGTAGGAAATAGGCTTTTCTTCTCTAAAGGCAGGCATTTGCCACCCTCGGTAGTGATGCGTGGTGTGCTGCTTCTAAGTAACTCATTGGAACTGGGGTGAGTACGGTAAGACTGACCGTGAGGAGGAATGCTAACTTTGGGTCGCTTGTAGTCGGGACTTAAATATGGCTTTGTGTATGCTTATGTCTGTGAAAGATGTTGTTTCCAAGATCCTCAAAAGACCTGTGAATGGTTTGGGATGCTGCTATTAAGTTGTGACAGGGATTTTGATGCTCTGGGAAAACATTTTTACCAGCCAGAAAAATATTTTGTCCATTTGGCTTAGCAATGTCTGATTCTTTGGCTTTGCTTTTGTATTTTAAGCAGTACTCTAATGCCTACAGAACTTTGGTTTTGGCCGGCTGATGCTAATAGGATAGATGGGCTGAAGTACTTCCCACTGATGGAAGTGGGGCTTGAATCATGTTTGACAGGCATGTCACTTTCTTCATATGAATGCACGCCTTCTCCATCCCCACGTACTGCAACGTCTTGATGTTGAGTCATTTGCATCCTGAAGAGCGCAAGCCAGAGACAGCTTTGCTTTTGCTTAAGGTATCTGGCTCTCAACTGGTTTGGCTTGAGGCTGACAGTGTCTAAGGACCAGCCAAGTTAGAGCGCGTTTTCAATGCTCTTTCCTGGCAGCCAGTGTGACCTTTGTAGTTTCAGGATATTGTTTTTCAGATGTGCACTTTTAGTCCTAATGTTTCAGCTGGTACTTCTTTAAAATTGATATATATCCAAGAACCAAGAGAAACAACTTGTCTGATGAGAGGAAACTGGAGACTGAATTGGACTGGTGAAATATTGAGGTCAAGATATTCTTTAGTTGAAAACGTTCACTCTTGACAAGTAGCTCGTCTTTATTGCAAGAATATATTTCTTGCTATAAAGAAGCTGTAAAGCACAAGACAAAATTACCCCAAGCTAAAGATTTATTGACTTTGCTTTTTTTTTTTGTTTTCCCCCCTCCCCAGTATAGGCTGCAGTATATTGTGAAGGAGGGTAGCTGTCTTTGGACTCAGAAGGTTTGAGCAATCGCTTACTGACTGCAGTGAGTTTGATACAGAGCAGCGTCCAGAAAATGTGTGGCTTTGTGTTGAAGGCAGGAACAGAGCAGCGGAAGATTACTGGTGGGTTTTGTACATGATGAAAAGGGGGTAGAGGCAGGGAAGCTGTGGCACAGAGCAGAGGAGGTGTAAGCACGGGTACCGTTTGGACCTCTTTCAGTCTGTCTTGGCAGTTTGGGCCATAAACATCTCTCCTCCATCTCCCTTTTTGTGGTTTGCTCCCTGCCAAAGAAAATGTAAATGTGCAATGTTATTTGAGGTTTTTCTGTACAGACATACCTTCTAACTGCAACCAGGACAGAACACCTCCGTCCACCATGGGTAACCTGTAGCAGCATTACTCGTGTTCCTGTGTGACCAGAAATATAGAGAAAGATTAATAAAACCTTTCCTGATGTACAATTTTTTCCCCACTTCAAATGAATGGGAAAGTTTCAACGTGGCTGACAGGTTCTGATATTTTTTTTTCTGGCAAAACAAATAATTAAGGTTGCTGTTAAATTCTTTTCATTTTATTTTTAAATCCTTTGGTCATACCAAACTGCCTACCTTGAGTAGTGGTTTTAGTGTTGTTTAGGGAAAGCATTGTAGTTAGAAACCCACTTTATTGTGGAACAGTTTTAGCATTATATGGAAAAATAGTATTTAATGACCAGTAAGATGATTTACATTGCTAAGGCAACCGTGTGGCAAAACATGAGAACAAAGGAGTACGGGTGTTGCGGATTTGTGCCGTGAAGGTGCCTGCCTTCAGTTCCCTACGCAGCCGCATTGCTGCATGAAAGGATCTGTCTGCGTTGGTAGTGCTGGGGAATTTAACTTGTGCTCTGATGTCTAGTTTATGTAAGGATTGCTGCATATATTAAATATTTGGTAACTGTGCTAATGTGTTTTGGGGGAAAAAGGGGAGGGATGTGGCTCGACTAATGTTGTGCAGTTCATAGTAAAATAGACATACATTTGTCTTTTCTTACTGAGTCACAGATTTGAGATGTTGGTGTCCCTAAGGCATCACTTCCCATAGGCCCTGGGGAGATTTCTCCACCTCGGTTGTTAGCACTGGTGTTACGAGTGCCAGCTGTGAGCTAGTGTTTGGTCATGCAGATGATAACTAGCATGGCAGATACATCTGCAGGGATTGCGTGATGTCCAGGAATTGGCATGAGGGAAATCCGTCTGGCTTTTTGATTGTTTACTTGCGGCTTAGCTCTTCTTTTATTATAGATGGTTAAGACAAGGAAAGACTTTGTAAGTGACCTCGAGTCAGTGCCAGGCTGTTTCTCCTTGAAAGACTAGCCAACAGATTGTTTAAAACTTATAAACAGCGAGAATTAGCGGCCTGGCAGCCTGAGCTGACACAGACGTTCAGTAGCATGCTTGGGAGCATTTCTCCTCTGCCCTGTCAGGATAGCCACGTTTTACAATGGGCGTTGTGTTCCGGGCTGGGTTTGCAAACGCGTCCAGTCACATTGGAGTCCCAGCTCACGTTGCTGGGGCATTACGTTTTTCCAGAGTGCCTTTAGCTGCCTTCAACACCTTTTATCAATCTGGCCGTTAGCATGACAACCAGAAAGAGTAGCATAGAAAATAGCTGGTTGAAGTTGCTTACGTGTGTCATCATCCTCTTCTCCCAGGAGGGATCTCTTCGGCCAGCGAGGAGGGGAAAGCCCACCAGCTCGTTTGCAACATTGAGAGGCTGCACTGTACTGGAGAAGTCTTCTTTGCTCTGAGCCGGGGCTCTTGATGTTGAAATGAGAAGACTTTGATGAAAACGTAAGTTTCTAGGCGTTCTTGAGTAAAAAGAGACGACTTCTTTTCTAAACTTACCTGATGCCTTGAAACATGGGCAGTTAGAAGTTTGGTGAAGGTTGTGGTGCATCAGTACATTTATATGGGAACCACCACGTGTTTGTGGTGAAGGATTGCTTTTCATTCATTTCCCGTTCAACTCTTTAAAAGCATTAATATTGAATTGTTCTGTTCCAACCTCTTCCCTTTCATAATGTAAAAGTTCTTTTTTTTTTTTTCTGTGGGTTTTTGGTTTTAAATTAACTTACAGTAAGACAGGTCTAAACAAAAGAAAACAAGTTTGAAAGGAAAATTTTTAGCTTTTCTCTGTTCCATATCTTTCCAGACTTTTGATTTTTTTCCCTTCCTCTGCTTCTGAAGATTTAAGGCAAAGAAGTTAGGATAAGTTTGGGGATTAGCTGTAGGCATGGCCATCTCATCTGCAAGGATGCAAGCAAGGTGCTGCTGGTAGCGCTTCCACGAGCTAGTTGTTGAATCCAGAAGAAGTCTGACTTGGAAATCTTCAAAGACCCCATTCAGGCTAAATATAGTATGTAGTTCTAGATTTGTGCTCTTTTTCAAGAGCTTCAAGCCCATATCACTGGGACCAAGCAGTAAGAGTACATGGAGAAGACAACTGAAGGATGCACGTCCAGAGGAGGGCCACAAAGATGATCAGAGGGCTGGAACACCTCTGCTGCGAGGACAGGCTGACAGAGTTGGGGCTATTCAGCCTGGAGAAGGCTCCGGGGTGACCTTACAGCAGCCTTCCAGTACCTGAAGGGGCCTACAGGAAAGATGGAGAGAGACCTTTCACAAGGGTGTGTAGTGATAGGACAGGGGGGAACAGCTCTAAACTAAAAGAAGGCAGATTTAGATTAGATATTAGAAAGAAATTCTTCACCATGAGGGTGGTGAAACACTGGCACAGGTTGCCCAGAGAAGCTGTGGATGCCCCCTACCTGGAAGTGTTGAAGGCCAGGCTGGATGGAGCTCTGAGCAACCTGGTCTGGTGGAAGATGTCCATGCTCATGGCGGGGGGGTTGGAACCAGAAGATCTTTAAGGTCCCTTCCAACCCAAACCATTCTGTGATTCTATAAGCTGCATCGCTCTTGAGCCAGTCACAGTGTAAGTTGGTGCTATCTCTTACTGTTACAAAAGCAGTGTCTGGCATCCTTGGTTGTAAAAGCTGGTTGTGGAGGAGGACTCCATTCTGCTTGGTGTTTCTAACTGAGGACATGCATATTTAATGGTTAAAAGAGCAGTTTGGGAAAGATGTTGCTTATGTGACTTCGGTGTCATGCAGTTTTGGGGCAGCTGCGGTTTATCTGTGTCTGACATGAAGATGGTAATAGCCTGCTTAACTCAAGTAGAAGCTGTATAAATTAGTACTTCAGGAATTCTTATCAACTGTTAAGATAAAAGATACACTGTGGTTAATGTGAATTGCTGTTGAAGGAATAATGATGAGAAGAAAAACAGAGTATCAGACACTGTTTTAACTTAACAGCTGTGGTTTCTATGATAAAGAGACATAAATCCCTTCACATGAAACAAACCACAGTTTAGGAATTCTTTTAAATATTTTAGCCTGTTTTGAATATATATTTATAATTAAAAACACTTTAAATTCTGAGAGGAAGTTTTCTTCTGTCTCCCTGATGCTCTGTGAAATCCTTTGGGGGACAGAGGAGGGAGTGCTTAGACAGCTGTTTCTGACGTTAAATGGATTCTGAAAAGCTGAGCTGATAAAATCCCAAATTTGGGTTTTGGAAGTTAGCATTCACAGGGTGGGAAGAGTTTCACTGAAAAGCGGCTGGTTGTGCAGGGCCGGAGGTCAGCTGCCCTGGGGTGCCCTTACTTTACTGAAGGAGTGGTCAGGCATTGGAACAGACTGCCCAGGGAAGTGGTGGAGTCGCCATCCCTGAAGGGTTCAAAAAACACATAGATGTGGCACTTCAGGACATGGTTTAGTAGGCATGGTGGTGTTGGGGTGATGGTTGGACTTGATGATCTTAGAGGTCTTTTCCAACCTGTGATTCTATGATCAGTCACCGGGCACTCGATGGGGCTGCCGGGGTGCTGTGGCCCTGGCTGGGGCTGACTGCTCTGCACGGCCACCAGAGCCCCTCCTCGGTGCTCCCCTCCGAACTGGCATACCGTGAAGCTGAACAAATTCCAGTGGCAGCCAAGCTTGTAATCAATTAGGCACAAGGTGAAAAGGATAAGGAAGAAAAACAAAGAGAGATAGCTGGGTGTGAAGCATCAGCAGGGCTTCATTAAGGGCCACATGATTGATGGCTACGTGACATCTTCATATGTGTGTGTGCAAGCTGGGCCAAGGCTTCTGTAGTGTCCACTGCAAAGACTAAGTTGATTGTATCCTCATGTCTAACGGTATTTTGCACATCCGAGGATGTCCTCTGCTTCTGAAATAATCGGTCCTGTATCACTGCTCTGTCCAGTGTGGATACTTACCCCCGCCCCTTACTCCCCCCCCAAGAGCTTCTGCTCTAAACATTCAGGCTAAACCTGATTTATTTGTGTCCTTTAACTTTGTTCTCATTTGGTTTATATCAGCAATTCTATACAGCTTTCTGAGGAGCTGTGAACTCCTCTCACAGTTTGTACTCAGCATGCCTTTTTATTATTTTTTTTTTTAAAAAGAAAGTAAATGCGAAGACTGTGAATCAGACTTCAGAAACTCTCCTCCAGCCCCTGCTGTTGCTCGGTGTGAGAAGGGACACCAAAATCTGGAGGGAAAAACTGTTGTTACGGCAGCAGAAATAATTTCTGATTGAGAATTGCTATTCAGATGCTGCTTTCATGTTTCCTATTTCAGTCTCGAAAGAAGTCTGTATATTATATGATGAATTAAATGACTTTTTAATAAGCACATAACTAGTATCTCCCAAACTCTGTAATTTAGACACTTATGTGAATAATAGCACATGATGTATAATAGCATGTTGCTTTCAGTTTTTCCAAACGCTAATAGAGAGGGCAATGATGCACAAATGTATAACTTAATTAGGTCTTAATTTTTAGTACTTTGCAGCCCTCTTTATGCAGATATTTTTATTTGTATTGCAGTGCAATTGAGTCATTGGAATACTCTTCTGAGCAGCTAGGCTGCCCAATTACGATTGCAGTGAGTCTGCAGAGGTTAATAAAATGCAACAACTCTAGATTTTCGTTTTCTTTCCATTGAGCAAAGTGTGCTGGAAGGCACAGTTGGGAACAATAATCTGTTTTTAACTTGCTGGGTTATTATACATTTGTATACTAACACCTAATGCAATCTCTGCTGATTAACCTTCTCTGATGGAGCCCTGCCTTCACAACGTGGCTCGTCTGAAGGGGAGCTTTGGCTCATAGTGTCTCCAGGAGACAGCTGTCTCAGGGCTGGGCCTTACCTCCAAGAGGTCGGGCTCTGAGCATCTTCATGTAAGGGAGCAAATGGTCCCAGTTACCTCTGCTTTTTGTGCAAGCGCTGCTGCTGCAGAGTTGCTGTGTAAAGGGGACTTTCACCTCATTGTAATGGAGAGAGCAAGCTTCCACACCGTTTCTGGAAAGGGCTAGCCAGGCACCTCTGTGGAGTGTGTTTGGCCTGAGATCTGTGAGCATCTCAGGTTCTTGCAGTGGGTGGGATTTCAGGCAAGTCTAAATGTTCTCATTTTCAGTGCTTTTTTCCCCATTTTTCTGCTTTTCCCCCTCTCTCCCTCTAGGATGCTGTCACAGTGAAATGTGGAATGTGGTGATGTACAATTTTCCACAGAATTCAGATACACGTTTTCCCATCGGAGTCCTGCTCTGTTTTGCGTTGCCCAGCTTCTTGCCGGAACATCCTTTCATTACAGCTGAAGCATAGGTTTTGTGGTCAGACTGTACATTGCACTTTCCTATCCTTCCTTTGCAAGTGGCTCTTCTTTGTTTCAGGCTGTGTAAAAGTCCACAGACACCTCAATGACATCCTGAAAATACGGACAGGCCTTTGGCTGTTCTGGAAGAATTGAAATTGAATTGAAAGAGTTACTGTTTTCATCAGGAGACCGTTAATCGTAGGCTTACATGACAAGCAAATCTCTTGTATGTTAGAGTACAGATGGCTGTTGTTGGAGAACTGGTGTCTTTATACGCACACTGCTCCCTTCCAGTCTTTATTTTGCTCTGATCTTTAGAAGTCTTAAGTGGTCACCTTCGGTATAGCTGTGAAACTCTTTATCTTTTTCTGCAAGCCGTTAACTGGAGTGATTTGTCTGCTAGAGAGTAAAGTCTTACACTGCCCAGAGGTGGATGTAGAGGGGAGCAGCTAGCAGTGAAATGTGCTTTCTACGGCTGGAATTGATGAGCTTCTAGGGGAAGCTGCGGAGGACTTGATTGTCCTTCACTGAGGACAGTCATGTTTTCCAACCAGGCAGACTAGTTAAGTGTTGGTAAATCACTGGTCTGTGGGAACAGGTAGGAAATGAGGGAAATTACAAGGTACATCTCTGTAAGTATTTTACAATGATGATGTGTGTACACAGCTCTGTCATTGGCGTGGCGCTCCTGTAGCACCTTTACTGAAACAATTACTGAGTTATCGTAATTACTTGTATTCCATCCCTCACAGGGGATTATCTGAATGCAGTTTGGTGGATAATTGGAAGATAACCATTGAGCTTTTTCTCAAGCATGGAGAGGCTTTTGTCACATTGAAGGGCTTCCTCTCAGTGATACTAATATTGGGAGAGTAAGAGAACCTAGTCCTTGTCTTCCGTTTGGGTAGAGACGATGACTGGGCCTTCAGTAGGGGGAGAAAGTGAATGGGACCGCACAGAATAGACAGGGTTACTTCTCCTTGGCCTGTGTCTTGGGCCAAAGGCGCTTCTTAAAAGGAGACCCTGTGGAGAAAAAAGGATTTGGGTGAGCTGGCAGAGGTTACCCACTGGAGGAGCTAACGTCCTGGAAGAGCAATGACTTGGACAGCAATACCGGTTGCTGTCCAAGCATGGAAAGGTAGATGACGTGACAAATCTTGATGGTCTCCAAAGACCACTTAATTGAACACAAAGAAATTTATCAGATTTGCCTGGCTTACGAAATGGCAGAAAAAGGCATAAAACCGTTATTTTTCTTCAGTTGGACAGAAATTCTTCTGCACTTGTCTCGAGGGCAGCAAGATACTTTAAGGGCTATTGATTTATCTAAGCTTTAAGCTAGGACGTTAGTTCTCTGAGAAAATAGATCTTTGCCCACATGTGACTTTAAATATATGCTTCCTAAGCTGAAGGGGTTGAAAAGTCTTTAGCAGCGCATACAGTACTGAGAAAATCATTAAGGAATGTGTACGTTCCCAGATGCTGAGTATGCTGTTTCTGAAGTAATGTAAACTTTGTGCAGTTTATGCAGAAGGTCCTGTTGTGTCTGTTATGTGTGAAGCAACAAGAGGAGGAGGAGGGCTCTGTGGCTGGGGTAGATGGCTTCCAGTGAGGCCTGACAAATCTCCAGATGGGAAATGCACTGGTCATCGAAATCCATATTCTAGAGCTATGTATGAGGTGGGTCGGAGATTAGAGAGTGTTCGAAGGAGAGCTTCTCTCCCTTCCTGAGTGGTAGCCAGCTCTGCAAAAGTTAAGCCTTTCCTCGAGTGACCCTTGTGTACTGTTTGTGTGGGGCTGTCATTCTCGCCGCACAAGGATCAGAGGCTGCAGTGTGCTGGGCCTTATGGTTGTCTGTGTGGTTGTCTTTCTGGATCTTGTTTCTTTTTGGCTCTTGGAACTATGTGGTTGGTGCTTCTTTGTCTTCCCAACCAGGCTGGCTTTGTGTCAGTGATACCCAGGAAAGGCAAAGATGAGATTATAGGGCAGGTAGAATCATGGAATTGTAGAATGGTTTGGATTGGGTTGGAAGGGACATTTAAAGATCATCTAGTCCAGCAACCCCCCTGCCATGGACAGACACCTTCCACTAGACCAGCTTGCTCAAAGCCCCATCCAGCCTGGCCTTGAACACTGCCAGGGAGGGGGCATCCACAGCTTCTCTGGGCATCCTGTGCCAGTGCCTCACCACCCTCAGAGTAAGGAGTTTTTTTCTTGTAGCTAATCGAATTCTACCTTCTTGCAGTTTAAAGCTGGCTCCAGTTTCAGCAGGGCTCCTTTTGCCTGGTGCCAGAGCCAGACCCGCTGTGGAGTAAGCTTCATCTGTGCCATATAGATGGTGTCCTGCATGCTGTTTGAGGCTGTGGGGGTTGTCAGGGTGGATCAGACTCTGTCCATCTCTTTCCAGGGTCTGGTCTACAAGGTGTCAGTGCTGGGTGTTTCCAGAGGAAAAAACAGGAGCATCTCTGTTTTTTTGTGGGATAATCTCTTCCACTGTTATTTTATCTTGATCTGTAAAGTTTAGAGGTAGACCCACGCCTTCAAGATTGTCAATAAATCAATCTTAATAATAAACCTTGCATAAATGGAACAACTGTGCCTGGTGTTTCCTCACATAAAATGCACCATACTTGACTTCCATGGCTTCCTGCAGGAATTCTTTTTAGTTTGTATTTATACACACACATGCACTCTTGTATGTGCAAACAGAAACTGCCAGACTTCCTTTTCCAAATTGTTTTCTGTCTTATCATACTTGAGTGTATTTCAGCAGATGGGGATTGTTCAGGAAGGCAGTTTATTTTGAGAGGTTTTTCTGTTCCCAGAGCCAGACATGTTACCCCTTTCTGAAACAGGTAACCCTGGCTGGCTTAGCGGCACCTTTTGGGGTGACTAGCACAGCATGTTGTTGTAGAGGAGTCTGCACTGCTGTCTTCTAGAAGACTTGTATTAGATGATGTTATTCATCATCTCAATTCTGTTCATGCAAGGCTATGGAATTTGTCATTCTATTTTTCTGCTTTTTAAACTGTGTCTGTGTCTTGATCAGAGACTTTTGCTGAGCTGTTCCAAGTCCTTCTCTAGAGCCTTTAATTAATGGTTTAATTAAAAATCCTGTGAGATCTTATAACTGGTGTAAAAGCTCGCATTCAGTGCGCATTTGTTAATACTGAATTCCATTTGCATTGTATTTCTTGTCCATCCATGTCACTTACTTCTCTCTGCAGACTCCTCACAGTCCTGTCAGATATTGCTTTACATCAGAAATTGTCATCTGCTGATGTTCCTACCTTTCATCTCTCCCTACTGCAGCCTTCCTTTCAGTATGTTAAGCTATGAAATACTTTAAAACACAAGGACGTGGCACACAGGCTGTGGCTTGTCTTTGCTGTTGGGCACACTGAGACCTTACTCTCACTCTCACTGTTGGTCTCGCAGATGGGGTTTGGTAGGTGTGCATCCCACCACCTGCCCGTTACCTGCTTATCTCGGCAAGCCCGTGCTGCCTGGGGAGATGTGCGTGGCCGTCCTTGCTTCCCTCCTCCTTGGCTGGGTCGGCGAAGCGTGCCTCATTCGAAACGCTTCGGGAGGAAAAACTGACTGTCAGGGCTGCTCTCAGACACCGGTGTGCGTGTCGTGGTGGGCCAGGGTTACTTTGCGTGGTGATCGGAGGAGTTCAGGCTTGTGTGGCAGTTACTGGTGGCCTTCACAGAGTGGTCCGGTATCGGTTCTTTTTTGCATTGAATTCATTTTGTAAAATACATCCGCATTGGTAGTCTTAGGTGTAATGCGCTAGTTCAAAGGATGAAGGGTGGTTCAGGTGAGTAAGACAGGTGAATAAGACAGGGTCTTGCATTATTAACCACAGCTATTTAAGAATTAGGGAGGAAAAAAAAAATTTGTTTCGGCTAAAATGATCTGAAGTGTTTTCTTCTTTGGCCAGTAAATGTCAGCTGCTTTAGAAGCATTAAAATTTTGGATGTGTTCCAGCCTCATCTTCCAGCCTTTCTTGTTCCTTTCCCCTATTTATTCAGCTTTATGCCAAGAAACACACCAACCCTAATGACTCAGACATGAGAACTCTATTTCCTTTAGTTTTTTGGCCCACCTTTTATATACATGTGCATATCCTGTTAACTTTTAGAAAGCCACAGTTTGGAATTAACAGTAAGCAGTAATGATGAAAGTGTGTATTTAATTACACTGTGTAAGAACTTAGAGTAGTTAAAACTTGTGGAGAGGAGGTCCCATGCGCAGCGAGATGTGGGTGCACAGCTGGGCAGCCAGCAGATGTTGTGGGGTGCTCAGAACACAGAGGTGCACAAGGAGGGGGCTGAGCTCTGATTTCCAGCTGATTTCCACCACCTCCATCCAAAATTGACTGTTATGATTTCAGTATCTCTAGGCACGTAACTGAAAAACATATGCTTTGAAATACAGCTTTCCAAGTATTTCTGGGTAGTAGTAGTCAAACTTTTCACAAGCGCTGAGATGATAGTTCCATATGAATTTTTAATGACCTGCGATTGGCTTTTTAAACTCAAAATGTGTAGTCCCTATCCTGAGGAACTAAGGCTTTATTGCTTTATTAAATAAAACATCGCGCCAGAGTCCATGTATGTGGTGAACTTGGTGTAACGATGATTAAAGTTCACTTTCATAACTGCACATATTCACATGTTACTCTGGTTTTGCTGCACGTGAACCTTAAGCTTTAGAGATTTGTATCTGTTCTGTATTCAAATGTTATAAGAAATGTTGGGATAGCTTCCGGCAATAAACCTAAACTGACCCGCTTTCCTGTGAAACTTCCAGTACTTCCTGCTTCTGTTCTGGCTTAAAATTAATGGTGTTAAACAAACCACTCTTTCTTCTGTCATTTCCACTTCTGATTTTAGACAGAATGTGAAAGCAAGGAACCACTGTAACAGTAATAAAGTAAAATTAAAAAAAAAAAAAAATCTAAAAATTCATTATGATCACTTTTTCATATGACAATGGTCAGAGCTTCAGGTTTCTGTCATTATTTTTATATAAAAGGTGCTTATAGGCCTGCCTATGCTTCCACGTATTAAGATCTCAGTGCATATGTGTATAGATATATAGAGAGGAAAAAATGGGTTTGTAGGAAAAAACAAGCAGCCAAATAAAGACAAATTCTCTGTAGAAATTGCTTGACTTGAGGAACAATTGGAAGATTAGACCAGATAATGGTGTGTACGTTACTTTGGGGAAATTTGTCAAGCAGCATGTGAATGCTGCCTTGCTGTTCCTAGTGCAATCCTAGCTGCTGAGATCAAATGGTGACTGAGCGTTAGTCAATAATTCTGTATGTGTAGGTCAAATATTTTCCAGCTCTTAATTGGTTTCTGTATATAGTGTGCTGATGGTACCCATTATTTCTCTTTTTCTCCAACATTGTGGATGCTTTCTTCTTAATTTAAGTAGGGTTTGGTTTTTTGGCAGAAATTTCAATTACTTTAGAAGCATTGAAAACTTGATATGTTGCATCTAATTCAGTCTGGCTTGTATTTGTCACCCTCCCAATACATCTTCGGTGCAGAGATGCTCAAATGGTGTTCGTTTAGGATAGTATAGTTATTTCTTTCCTTCATAGTGCTTGAAAAACTTGCCACATCACGTTTGTTATTTAGTGCTGGGTTGTAGTGAAAATGAAGGTGGCTGGAAAAAGAGGATCACTTCAATTTTTTGTTGTAGTAGTGTAAGCTAAATGAGAAAAAGTGGAGTCCTGCAAGCAAACCCTTGCTCTGCAGTATCTTTAGTCTGAGTTTTCACATCTGAAGTCCAGCCTGTGCTATACTCTTGAAAAGAAGCAGGTCAGCTTCCAGAGTCTCCCCAAACACACAGCTACAGTCTTATGATAAGACATGTTTCTGCGAAATTGTAGGCACCATAGAGCAAATGCATGGGAGAGGAAGAAATTAAACCCAAGTTTTAACAGCAGTGAAGGAGTGAAGAAAGGGTTAAAAAATAAAGTGGTCGTCAGTATTGGATATGTAAATAAGTATTATTTCTCAAGTAGGTTTTACTTACTGAGTTTAAAACTTGGAAGCAAGCTGACTTTAGACGGTAATGCAAGCAAATGGTTCTCCTGACTATTTCTTAATCTGGATATAAGCAAGCATAACAATAACCCCCTGAGTGAGATTATTACTGAATTGTGTAACGTTTCCAAACAGCATTTTGAATTTGACACTGTTGGAAGCAAGAACAATTACTCCAGTCCTGCAGCTGCATATGCCTGATCTGAGTCTGATCCAGTATCTTCTCCTAAGGTCAGGATTTTTTAAAGGTCAGTTTTTTAAAAGTAGTGCAAGTAGAATTTTAAAGGTTTTAAATGCAAGAGCTGAAGAGCAGTGTGGTGTAGTAAATAGAGAACTAGATTAGGTCACCTGAGCTAGAGAAACCCTGTCTGTGCTCTGCTGAATTCCAGCTGATTTCAGTGGAGTCAGGCTTTACCGTGGGATTTCCACTCAGCATCAGCGATGCTGCTTGTATGGTCTTTTCATCCTTTGCCTTGCTAAAGGATGCGTTTCGTTTCATGAGGCTGGTATACTGAACTAAGAATGAGAAATTTACAGCTTGCTTTTGCTGAAGGTGGTACCCAGTAGCTACCCAAGCAGCACGTTTCAAGTCCGGATTGCACATGCTACTTGACTGCTGTGTCTCGTTCAGTCGAGTGTTGTTGGAATTTTTCTTGTATTGAATAGTCTCTCTGCACTTCATTATCGTAGGAGGATTATCTGCATTGCACATACATGTGCTGTGGCTGCAGAGGAGATCTGAGCTGGTCTCATGCAGGCTAGCTCAGGACCAGAAGCGGTGTGCTCGAGCTTGGGCAGCAGCGTGCAGCCTTGGCGGTTTGGGCTGGTGCCATCTTATGGGTGGATCTCTGTACTTTGGGATTGGCATTGCTGATGTTGCTAATGTGCTCCTGTACCTTAGTTGATGTAACTTGTATTACTCTTCTCATCTGCAAGACTATGTTTAAAAGAAAAGGCTTTATAGGTTAAAAAAATAGATTACCACTTGTGACAGCAGTCACCTGTCCAGGCATTCTGTCCTTTGCATGTTTACTTTGTAATGTGAATAAGGTTATAATATATGTAAACAACAACACCACTTGGACTCTACTATAGTGTTATTTTATAGCACTACAACTGAAGGTCTTTAAGCCTGTTTTATAAATTGGGTTTGGCTTTCTGTGGGGAAAACAGTGCTGATGTATTCATCAAATTTAAGGGATTAAGATGAGGAGGAAGTTAAATACTGTGGAAAGTGTATTTGAATTGCAGAAACACAAGCAGAGTTGCATGAAAGATGTTAGGAAACAATCTGTTCTCTGTTACAGTTTTAGAGATCTTCAGTGAAAAAGAGGACTTTGTTTTTGCGTACCCCGAGGAATGCGCTCTCTTGTAGGTGGGGTACCTTTGCATGCTTTTAACAGCCTAATCGGCACGTAAAACCACCCCAAAGGCTGCTTTCTTAATGGAAGGACTGTGCTTGTGTGGTATGTGTTTCTGGCTAGATCCAAGCAGGGGTTTTTTGGAGGCCTTTTGCATTTTTTGCGGTAACCTGAATGAACAAAATATTTGGAGAACACACCCCAGTGGTGTTCCTAGGTCTTGTCTTTTGTCAATGGCCTGTTGTTTGAAAGATGTGTCTAGGAGAAAGTACCCGACTACCTTTTCAAAGTGTGCCTTTGACATATTTCTATGCTCTGCAGTTTTTAATAAAGAGAAAAATATTACTGCAATACGCTCTTAAGGTGTTGTTTGACAGCAGCGTAAGCCAGGATAAGCTGGTGGTTTTGCCAGTGATGCCTTTGTAGTCAAGCTTCAAGGGTTAGACTACAGCATTACTGGCATGGGTTACTGTGTAATAGGACTTTTATATTTGAAGGAGCTGGATGTGTTTCACGATTTCTGGGGAAAGTAAACATTCGGTTCCCTGGGGTGAATTTCCTTGATGAGCTGTCAGATTCCTTTAACTTTCCAAAAGCAAGCTCTTACCTGATGATAGAAAATAGTGCCTGACTGTCCAGGTTGGTGCTGAGAAGCGAGGAAGGCTCCCTGTTGCCCCTTGTGCCTTGGAGAGGCTGAGCACCTTGGCTGTGTGGCTTGTAGGGTGCTGCTGAGCATTTTCTCCACAGCTCAGTTTGCTTCCCTGCGGAGAATCAGACCGAGGGACTGACCTTGGGCTTGTTGCTGCATTTCCCAGCTGGCCCTTCGCTAGCAATGGGTAGGTATTTCTCTCTAGCTAGCTTACGGTGCTGTGGGGATGCTGACAGAAATAGTAGACAAAAGCAGAATAGTAATGCTTTAAAGAGACCTTAAATTGTAGAAGAATCTAAACTTCTCTAATGCTAATGTGTAACTGTGGTACCTTCACACTACCTACAACTGATTGTGGTTGGTTGGCTGGTTGTTTTTAAAGCCAGTCTAAGCACGGAGGGACTGTTGCTGGCATTCGGTTCCACTTTCATCAGGAGGCTTTTGTGGATGGTTATATACACCCTCAAAATGCAAACTCCTAGCGGAGAACAATGTAGCAAAACATTCTTATGGTGTTCCCTGTGAATAGATGTGTTCATGTGGGGTTTTGGTTTTTGTTTTGTTTGGATGGGGGTTTTTCTGTTGGTTTTTTTCTGTTTGTTTCTTTGGGTTTTATTTCCAGTCCTAGCCTGGGTTTTCTGTTGTTAATTAAATCTGGTTTTGCTTTTTTTCGCTTATAGAAGCCTGTCATTCGTTAGCTGGGTCAACTGAACTGTGTGCACATGTGCTCTCCTTTCATTGTACCAGGAAGCTAGAGGTATTTTTCCAGGCACTTTTTGGGCCTTTTATGGTGTGGAGCCGTTGGACCTGCACAGGGGTTTTTGGTGTGTCTATATAGTTTCTGTACACTCTAAGCAACTGATTATCAGTGACACATTAACTCCATGTAGAAGGAATACTGAGCAGTTCAGGTATCAAGTTACTTGGGTGAAGAGCAGGAGCATCAAGCAAAGGAGACAAGAAAGGTAACTAAAATATACTTCAAAGGGAAGAAAAGGAAATGAGTTGTTTTAAAGGACTTAGTCCTTTTGGAAACATTTAGAGCAAAAGCCATCCAAAGGCCTGCCTCCTTGTTCTTAGCATTTTGCTCTGCAGCTGGCTGTATTTCTTTCAGTAGCAGCTCCTGTGGATGACAGTGCTGCCTACCAGCATGGCAGAACTTGTCAAGGTGGCCAGGATGTCGGCTCCTTCGTTATTCATGTGCAGTGTTTCCTCTTACGGAGATCTCTTTCTGGGCTGTTGTATGTGGAAAGGAAGTATCATAGATTTGTGGTTTGTTGGTTTGGGTCCCATCTTGCTGCCCCCCCCCCCATCACTTTTTGTGTTCAAAAGCAAGTGCCCTTGCATAGGAGC
>Ga0065711_1034279_pt1 | contig 24042 bp, 15 predicted proteins | sample Hoacrofraction12_FD_59098 | JGI IMG/M metagenome (GOLD analysis project Ga0065711, IMG submission 59098) | Hoatzin crop microbial communities from Cojedes, Venezuela - Epithelial fraction 12 v2 (version 2) | ecosystem: Host-associated > Birds > Digestive system > Esophagus > Crop | place... | reverse complement strand
GTTGGTTTTGCTTTCTTTTGAAATTGCTCCCCAGACTGTAGATATCTCACATCCATTTGCCTAGGACATGGGAGATCAAAGGTCTAGGGGCTCTGGACTGTAGTTTGAACTCAGTCCTACAATTTCACAGGACATGTCTGCGTCATTATGTATGCCACGCCAAAACTACCCTTCATGCTGTTCTAAGCTTGAGTCACTGTGCGAAAGGAGTGAAAAAGGAATGCAGAATTCATGTTCCCCCCCAAAAAACTGGCATGAGCATCCCAGCCCACTGCCAGTGAGCACAGACAGCCCCAAATTCTGGTCTCTGCTCCTGATGAAGTTCCTGTTATATCCAATAACTCTGGAAGCAAGATGGTCTGGGAGTCCCTGACCCACTTTTCTCCCCAAGGAAGACTGCTAGTCATTAATAGCAGAGACAAATTGTCTTTTGCTTACTTTCTCCCACACTCCAATTACACTTTCTGCTTTTGTGTTTCCCAATGGTCCCAGTGGAGAATTAAGACGTATTGCTAGGAAATAAGAGTTGTCTGTTCAAGTACTATCAGACTGGCAAGGATCCCAGTAACATTCCTGACTTCTTCACAAGATGGTCTGACCAGGTCAGATACAGTCCCTCTAGCCTACATTTGCTGTTCAAGAAGATACTTAAGGAACGGTGCAAGAACAGGCTGAACAGACCACTGTATTACACACTGGCATAGTTCTAATATTAGAAAGGTTGAGGCAGTCAGGGGAAGGCACTGGCACTGCTTGAAGATGAATTTGTGACATACGTTAGGTAAGACTTTAACTGCTTGAGGGTCTGAGGATCTCAGGCTCACCTCCACAGAAAAACAGACCTCAGGCACATACCTGGTCACAGCGTAACAAGTAACACAGACCACATGCTGAACCGCCACAGAAATTCCCTCTCCAGAATGGTCCTACTATTTTACTTCTAAATGCTCACAAGGGCAGGCAATCTTGCACAGCAGGTGGTTGAAAGGTCCTTTTCAACCTAGGGAATACAAAGACTTTACACTGACTTGTATAAGGCGTCTGCCTGTCCTAAAGAAAGGCTGCAATTGCCCATTAGAAAGAGGCATATATGTCAATGTAATACACTTACAGTAGATTTTAGAGGAGTGTGATTTCAGCAATTCTTACGTCCCCCAGCATTTCGTGGTGAATAACTGCAACAGCTGCATGCTGTGTGGGTTCACTCGGAGCAGCTCTCGGTACTTTTTGCCAGCTGTGTTATTGCCAGGGATGAGATGCAGAATTCATCTCAGTACTGAACAGCATTGAGCCTGACAGGCATCCCTAGCCAGTTTTTAAAAAACCAGATTGGCAGGCAATGTTTCTGAGATCTCTGCTTACCAGGCAGCCACTACTACTTTCCAGTAGTGGTCGCTTTCACCAACAATGCCACGTATTTGGGACAATCCACAGTCCTGAAAATAGGAATCAGCTTGACAATTTGGCAGCGTATATATCTCAAAGAAGTTCAATTTACTTAGGAGTGTGGGGTAATATGCCTTTATTATTTTTCAGTGTTACCCCTTAGATAGAGTAATCCCTCCAAAACCAACACCTTTCCACACACACACCACCATCCACCCCAATCTCCCAGGTGAAGAAGGCACTAGGCAGAGACAGCAGAGGAGTCACCAGTAAACTTTAAACATACTGCTTTGATCTTCTCAGAAGTCAATTCCAGGTTTATTTTCCACCTGTGGTGGTTTTTCTCCTACTAAAATTTTGTCTAGTATATGGCAATATAACACCACTGACCATCTTCTTTATGTCATATCGTTAATTCATCTTCTTCTTTGTAAAAGCAAAGACTAAGACATATTCCTTTGGTGTTCCCATTCAGAATTATTAGAATAATTTTAGACACAGTATTAATTAATGCACCATTGCACCAGACACCATATTTTTCTAGGTTTTAGTGATCTACAATGTAGAAAAACTGTAATTGCTGAACTGCAGAATTTGTTATTAATTTAACTGAATATATGCCAGATCACAGCTGGGTCAAGGAAAAGACTGGGTTGGAGGACACTTGGTGTTTGATTTACCAAGGCTGGAGACACTGCTGCTGCTACAAGAATACCATGGTTCAGTAGGTAGCATGCACAAAAGGAAGTGGCTTGAAAGAATTTGCTGAGTATATTGAGGGGAAGTGGACCAGCAGCCTGGATGCCACGTTGGAGCTCTGGTACTTACATCAGGGTATTAGTTATCTGACTGAACAACAAGAACATGAAAACAGTGGACCCCCTAGCAAAAAATGTACATGCACTTTTATCTGAAAGCTGATAGTTAATTCAGGACCAAAGCACGTCACCATTAATCTTGAATTCTGCATTCTAAAGCATTTGACACACAATACTTGATTTTAATAAGCAGCAGCATTAGAAGTGAGGATTAATGATCAAGTCCCAAATCTCTGCAATAGCCTAGAGTAGCAAGAGATCTACTGCAAAGTCTTAGTGACAAAATGAAGTTTTAACAATTTTCTTCCTCCTGAGTTTAACTTGAACTTCTTCCTTGATTGCAAAGAAATAAATATAGACACAATGAAACACCATTAAAGCCACTAGAAAGCTCAGTCCTTTACTCAAACTCATAGTTAGCATTACTTTTAGTTTTATTTATTGAAGATCTTTGTTAGTGCTGCTAGGACTTCTTTTTTTCTTTTCCAAGAGGCTGGTCTTGGCATTAGATTATTATCCTTCAGCTTCCTGTCAGTAGTGGAAGCTGACTTCCCTTTGACTTTGGTTAACAGTACTATGGGGTGATGATAATTAAGGACAATTGCAGAAGACAGTGTATTGTTAACTTGTTTCTCTTTATTTGATCATCACAGCAGGCCTTTTGCCCACTCATAATAAGAATTGTATTGTTTTCAATCCACTTTTTCCACCTTATATAACCCTGCTCAGCAGATGTGAGAACTGAAGCAGCTTACTACAAAGCTGGTGTGTGTTACAGTGGAGATCTTCTATGCTTGTCCTGATGTGCCTTGTGTTCACTTGCAGACACAGTTTTTAGGATCAGAATTTCTGAGTTCTCTACAGCAAGAAATTTTCCTTTTGAGTAGGGGTGATCTTATTCACATCTGTCTAGTAGAGAGGCCATGCTTCCACATGAAATCCTTCCAGGATACAGGGTTCTTTTCCTTTTTCTGAACCTATTCTCTGTTTGTCCCATGATATATATGACCAGCATGCAAATATTTACAAATCGTGTATTCAAACAGAAGTTCTTCATTAGAGTTATCTAAGCAGAAGGGTCTAAAGACACACCTTTAATGGTCTCAACTCCTGCCTATAGCCTGAGAAATTAGAGCATTACTTTTGCAAGTGATTTCACTACCAAATCTGTACCAAAGACAGTACATCATGGTCAGCATTGGGAGAATGGAACAAGGTAAAGAAACAAGCACCGGAAAGCTTTCACAGGTCAATTTTGGCAACATTTTCTAAAGCAGCCATGGACTGGGGATGATCCCTGAATTCATCTTCCATGGAAAGAGAGTTCATGTCAAAATTAGTGCAAAGTTTGAGGGCCTTTTATGATCTGGAATACAGATGAATCTTGACCACCTTTTTTATGTACCAGATGCCTACAGTTATTGTGAGTCTTGCCAAAAAGAAACAATTTTTTTTTTTAAAGTAGCAGTCACAACTAGAACATTTCCTCTCTGTATCTGAATTAATCCCATCAGAACTCCATTAACACAGGAATGTAACTGAATAGTTTCTTGAAAACACTAAAAAAATGAAGTGGAGGGCGTAAGAGACAGTGCCACAATTCAGAGGCAATAAATTGTGAGGATCCTTTCTTTAACTGTAATTTTAAACAAAGCATTTCTCCCTGGCTTTCCACAAGCTCACAAAGTACAGAAAAACCATTATCACAAGTTCAAGTATTTTAATAACAGAATTAATGCAAGGATAATGAACGGTCTTACAAACCTCTTAATTTTCTACTTGAAGGTGCATGGTGAGAAAAAAGTGCAAGCCTGTTCATAAGACAATCCCATTTACCTTCTCATTTGTGAAGCACATTGCATTGTAACTCCTCTATATAAACATCTCTCTTTTTTCTTGTTCCAGCACTCACTAGAAGGAGTGATTCTAGAGTAATAAAAGCAATCATGTTCTGCTAAAATGCTGAGAGATACTTGAGGAACAACCCTTCTCTTCCCTGAGTCACCAAAGGCATCAGGGTTCTTTAGAAAGTCTGATGTCACAGATACAAGTCATTACAATGTTAACACAGGGTAATCTGCCAGAAGATCACCACAACATTGTACGAAATATGCCTTTCCAGGACCAAACAATGGTTTTGCCTGGCCTAGGACAAAAGTAAACATGACGAGGAAAGTGTATCAATGCCCTGAGGGAATCGCAGACCCTTTCATTAGCACTATATGACACAGCACATACTACAGATCACGTTGTGAGGGAGAAGATGTTCAGTGCTACACATCCATCCCTTTCACATTACTAAATAGTGACTACCCCTAGCTTAGGGCAACTTGAGTCACATTAACACAATATGAGGTCCACACCTGTGCAGAGGCGTCCATAACTCACCCTCTCACTGCCTGCCTTTTGACTCTGGACATCATCAGCCTCTGACTAAAGCCATCAGTATCCCTGGAAACAGCCCAAACACATGATCTACCACCATCAAACTGCTGGCAAAGACTAACTACCTCAAGATGCCTTAACAAGACCAGATCAAAAGACATAGCTTGGTATAATTAACTTGCAGCAACTAGTAAGTGGACCAGCTCAATATAACATCACCACAATCACCTGGTCTAAATCTGGAGGGTGAGAAAATTGCTAGAGACTAAATCTGACCATATAACAAGCTGTCAAAGCCAATGAAAAAAATTGCACATCTGTAACAACTTTATCATGCAGCTTTGGCTATTTCAGCTGTACCTTGCCTCCTATCCTATCTTAATCTACCCTATGATCTATTTTAATTAGCAGCTCCAAAGAGATATTGTTTAAAAAGTAACCAGCAAAGTGCCTTATACTAGCTCTTGGGAGTCTGGCCCTCAGAAACCATCATGGAACATTCCAACTTTAATGCATTGCAGGTGCTGCTGCAGGATCTCGTTCTTCCAGCCACAGATCCGTGTCCGAACAAGCTGACAAGGTGCATTGAGAGCCATCCAGCTACTCACTAGATCCATCTCTTTTGACCACAGCGACATTCAGGAGAATTAAGATGCCAATCTCCATTGCCTCTTCCTGTTGCCTTCCATAGCCTATCGTCCTTCTTGGCTGGTCTGGGAAAAAAACTCTCCAGGTAGAGAGCTTTGACAAAGTATTTAGCCAGAGGTTGTTTTTGTTCTGCCCCCGTGTATATCTGCAGAGGCTACTGTGTTTCTTGCAACTGCTTTTTTTTTCCTAGTGCCCTGGCCATATAGCAGGAGATGTATGCAATGTATAAACAGTGTCAGGCACTCAGCAAAAAGAAGACCTCCTCATTTTAAGGATGTCGAACATGTTTCCAATGACAGTCCTCAGCGTGAAGTGTGCTGTACAGGAGCACTGTCCCAGAGGTGCAAACAGCAGTGAGGTTTTACAAACCAAGGTAGGGAAACTACGTGTGGTAAGAAAACAAGAACAAGTGGTGTGGCCTGGGTGATCAGCCCAAGTAAACTGTTGGCAGAAGTTTGGGATGACCCATTTCCAGAATGACAGAATACAGGTACTCTATGAGACAGACAGTTGTACATAAATTGTGAGATATTATATAATCATAGAAGCACATGCAAACACACTTAGTTACCACATACCCTGCATGCCCTATAAATATCTGGTAGATGAAAGCTATCCAATAACTGCAAGTAAAAATCACGACTGCATTCTCTACAGAGTGCTATTGTCTACTCGAGAACATATTTGCATTGGTCTGACCTATTTTTAAAAGTACTTGACGATTTTATCTTCTTTTTCTTTCATTTCTTTTTTTTCCATAGGAAAATGTCTTTTTACTTATCTCTTTCCCTTTGATAGCGAATTTCACTTGAGTTTGCTTGATAAGTTTATCAATACAAGCACCCACAGCTGTAGTTGAAGAGCATCTGAAAGGCATGTCTGTGTCAATGCATGAAATGCAGAATAAAATACATTCTGAAAAGGCAACATCACTGGAGCTGCCAAGTCTTTGACTACACAAGCTTTAATTTTCAACTCACAGTAGCAGACTAGAAAGACAGGATCAAAGCACTTCTCAATTTTGTTTTGAAGGGGGGGGGACTGGGAGGAGGAGGGAGCATTCAATGCAGATTGGAGCTAAATGACAAGTTTAAGAGTAAAAAGCACATCTATCACTGAACTTTTAAAATAATGGAATGTAAGTGCCTTTCAAATCATATGGAATAACAGGTCTTTTAAGCCTGAGTTCGTAGTTAAAGCTGAAGAAGATTTCTGTTGTCACCTTCAATGCAAATTTCTTCCCACTATAGTGGGTAGTTAAGTGTGAATCACTCTCTCTGTATGTACCCGGGATAAATCAGGAGGCACTTACTGAGCGGCTGAGCCCTAAGATTTCCAAAGCCTGTTTCCTGAGCTGTAAAATTGAATCACAGTACCTACCTGCCTACACAAAGCCTGTTTGCTCTTCTGGGAGCCTTCCAGACAAGGTGTTGTGACTGTGCATGGCATTGCATGCAACACTGAACTGCTACGTCTTGCCACAAAAAGCCCTCAGCTGGCACAGAGCGTGGGCTGGATGCTACAACCTTCTATCAACTGAAGTAGCGATTTTTCATGTGAGAGCATTACTTCTCTAGTCAAATTCAGGCATCTGTCTCCTTGTTCAGCTGCTTTCACGGGGATTACACGTTGCAGCTGAAAAACTCTGCTAAAGTTTTCCACTGTTTCAGAGGGCTTCTTTCTGCCTGAAATGGGTGTTGCAGATAGAAGTGAGAATCTCTCTGAGAAAACAAATAATTTTAAACACACTCATCAGACTATGCTCCTCACTATAGAAACTGGTGTCTTTCCAACCTACAATTTCCTTTTCCAACAGGATTGTCCGTGGAATGATACACTCACTAGTCCACTGCATGAGCGTGCTGGTCTAAAAGCACTTAAAATCATTCTCACAACTGAGTAAATCTGAAAGTGAACCTTTTAATATTTTGCACATATACGGCACTATATCAAGCACTTGTTAAGTAGACAAGTACAAGAAATGCAAAAATATGGTTATCACTCATTGTGCAGACCAAAAGTTACGTAAATGATTCATTTATTGTTGGTCCTCACACACCATTGGCAGCAGCAATAGGTCATAATGAATGTGACCTAAAAATGAAGTTGTGGTTATGTTACCAAAATCAGGAGTGAAACTTCTTAATGCCAATGTGGCATTAAAAAGTAGGTATTCTTTATTAACGTGCCGGACGCACAGAGGATCACTCCTCCTAACCTGCAGGCTGTATATCTCCTCACCCCAAGCTTATATAATCCTGTCACATGCATGTGCATTAGGTTTCCCAGAATGTTCATACATATTTATTCTATTTCCTGGAACTAAATATTATATTTGCGTAGTCTTTACACATGCCACCTGGGTCTCTGTGGGGCTTCCATGGGGTCCTCGATGGTCTCTGGTGGTACCTGGTGGCTGTAGAAGTGGTACTTCTTAGCGTCCTTTCCATGAAATGGAAGTCCATCCTCCCATATATGGTTTTGAGTTGGCTCACTGATAAATTTGTGGATTGCTCAGGATCTTGGTGTCTGCTGGTTTATCTGCATTTCTTTAGGATGTGCTTGTTACATGTACTTTGGCGCATTCTTGCCTGAGGCCTCCGACAGTCACTCCTTTGTTTTCTGCTTAATCTTTGTGAAATTCTCTGTCATTCTTAGGCATCACGTACCCCCCATACATCATATCATGCACCCTGTTTTACAACTGTTAGAGAAACATTGCTCATTTATTTGTTAAACCGATAATCAAACACCTGATTTCTAGAATTTCTATAGTATTTCTTTCTCCCCATAGCAGAATGTCAGGTTAAAACTACATTTTTTATTATTCCCCAAATACAAATTTGATGACCATTGCGATCATAACACAAACCCTTTCCCTTGTCATTGCCCCTGAAGAAAGGTCAAGTGAATGGAATTGTATGAAGTGAATGAAGCTGTGCCTAAACTGCGGTATAGAAAGCACTGAAGCAGAAAGCACTGAAGCACCACTTTGCTGTCAGTGCTACAAATTATAAGCCTTTACTTCTGCTGTTGTGCATAAAGCAAGCCAGTTATTCAAGAACTCACATGATTGTAGGCTGATCTACACCTGGTATCTTTCCTTGACACCCTCCCAAAAGGTTTCTGTCCTTGACTAGAGAGTACTCTATCATTTGAACCAAGCACAGCTGAAGAAGTTTTTAAAAAGTCAGTAATTTATAAATAGATAGAGAAGTCACTACCAGATAGATATTTTTAAACAATAGCTCAAATATTAACTAGTTGGTTTTACAGCTTCAGTTGCTGAAATAAATCCTACCTCATTTGTCTTACAACAGTACTACTTTCCTGCTATGACTAGTATCAATAATGAAAACTAGCATGCATACTGTAACTAGTACAGATCATCTTCGTTTTTTTTACCTTAACCTTATTGCTTAATTTGATAATATGAGTTTGATTTATTTTAGGGTTGGGTTTTTTCACTTTTTTTTTTTCCCCTTAGTGGAGCATCAGGCTTTCTTGCAATTATTTAAGAGTTTTTTAGAGTATAACATTTCCCAGTCAGTTGTGCTAAAATTGGATATTCAAAAAGAAATTACGTGAAAACAAGGTACCCATTGATCTTATGATCAATATTATGATTTGTCATTGTACCATAGGCTTAAATACTCATGGTTTCTCGGTTTGAAATTTTTGTTAATACTGATAAATATTCCTGTGTGACATAAGTAAGTACATTGTAGTTATAGATAACTATTTTAACGCAAGATATCTGGAAAGGTTTCCTGATATTGTCAAGATTTAACTCCCTTGTCCCTTTCTATAGATCATAGTCAAAAATGTCCTTACCTTTCTCTTAATTATTGCCTATAATAATAATTCCAATCCTGCCTTATATTATCAGATAAAATTCCACTGTTTTCTCTTTAACATGGGATTCTCGAAATAGCATAGTTTTGGCATTGCACTCTGGTAATTTCAACCAGTTCAACTGATTATGAAAGCACAATCGTGATAGGTTTAACATTTTTAAAAATTCCTCTGTAGATCTTTAAACGTGGATTCTGATAACGACTCATAGGTTACCAGAACCGCTGGAAGCTGAAACACTAAGCATTCCCTTTGTAATCTACAAGTAAACTTTGGCTTAAAGACATGTTTGTAAATTTCCAGATACATAAAAAGTCTTTTTTTGCTGTGAAAATACATAAGTAAGGGAAAGCAGGCAACAGACTGAGACTGGCTTGTTGGAAGATTTGCAGTCAAACTAACAAAGCAGTATTAAAACCACTTAACAATGAAAGAGTGATTTTATCTGGATGATGAAAACCATGGAGTTTATTTTAGCTGTTAACCTTGATCTAAAGGTATTCTTTAAATAAAAATCTGTTTGTCTTCTTTAGTGCTGTATAGTAATTTTGTATATATGCCAATGTTTAAATAATATAGTACTTTTAAATAATTTTCAAATTAACATATCATTTGACAAGTTTTGTTCTTCTGCTTTCTTTGAAATCACAAATAATTATTTAAATTTCTATTGGTTTAAAGTTACTTAATCATTCTCTTCTCTCTTCAACCTGAATGTGCTGCAACCTTTCAATTCAAAGGCTTTTCTGTGAAGTTTCCTTTCTAAAGTAACTCCGAAGTGCAGCACTGGCCTCTACAGTGGCTATGTGAAGTATTGTGCATGGATACTAGATGATCAAAAATCCATAGAAGCAGGAAAATGTTTTGTCACCATAGATTGATTCAGGGAGGCTAGAAATCAGCAATGTTTCTATTCTGTATGTTATTTTCCCACCTAGTGAGGAAACATCTACCTCACATGTATCTTCTATGTATCTGCTAATAATGTACTTAAAATCTACTACCCAGCATAGGTCTTAGTCAGAAATCCAGATGCACACAGGAAGTGCCTATATCGTCTTCTCCTGCCACCACTCACAGCTCTGTGATTGAAATTATTGCAGGCCAAATTTTATTCTGAAATCAGAATAACTGATTTTCACAAAAGTTTTGATCAAGCAGAAACTTTCTGCCTTAACATCACTGGAGAATTTTGATGTCTAGATATTGCTAAAGAGAGATGCAGGTAGAAAATAAGATTCTGACAAATTTCTTTACCTAATAAAAATTGATAGACCTTAATTTTCTTGTTTAACAAACTACATATCCTCTATAAACCTTGATGCCTTACATATTTTACTAATGAAAAATTAACAAGTTTATAAAATATATAGTTTCACTTGCATAACATCAGAACAATTTTTTAATAATACTGCCCCTCACCACATGTTTTTTTCCAAAATAATTCTTGCAAGTTCTGTGTATTGCTTTAGAAACATTGCAGTGCAGGATATTTTGCCTGAAAAGAAGTTAGTCCAAAAGCTAACAAACTTTTTCAAACCGATGAAGTTGTTACCTAGATATGAAATCCCATAATAAAGAAGTGTAAGAAAAAGAAGACATAGTTTGTGCTATCTACAAGGCAGAGATTCTTTGAGGAATGTCTGATCCCTTGTTAGATGTTCAGCTGATTAATAGTAGGTGCGATTTGTAAAGCAGAGCAGAGCAGATGTGCAGTCAACCAAAAGTTCTGTTCTTTGGTGATTTGCTATTTGGGCTGAATTAGTAAGATACAGTGCTTCACAAGAATATTAAAAGATCCAAAGCTGCCAGGCTCTAGACTAGGAGCTATAAAGCAGAAAAGAAGACAGAAAGGTACATTCAGGGTAGCCCAAAAAGCAAGGGACAAAAAGATCTGCAGATAAGAGTGGTCAGCTTTGCAAAGAACATGCTGCCTTTCTCATTGTGTACACCAACACATAAAGACTATTGGGAAGGTATATCCAATGGACATGAGATTTCATTCTAAACAAAATGTCACATGAAGTTCAAGATTTCATTAAAAATGTTCCCAGGGTGTTAAGACACAAGATTATGATACCCTCAAGACACATGCAAGAAAATGATGGGCATAATTATCTTAAAAATGGTCAAAATCGGACTCTTGTACACTACGGTACTAGTGAAAGCCTGGCATGAGTTCTCTTGAATAGAGGAAAACGGGGGGAGGTGCCCTGTAGGTGAAGAGTTTTGTTTCTTTGCTTTCTTTTTTTCAAACAAGAAGACAAGATTAGCTACAATGAACATTTATTTTCATTGCTAAGCAACTCCAAATCAACATTGCCATAACCACAAATAAAGTGGTTACAAACATCAGAATTATAAGCTCCATTAATACTTGAATTCAAACAAATTTTGATTGTATTTGATAAACCTTTAAGGTAATCAGAACAAGATCCTGAATTTTCATACAAGTACAGACAAGTACATAAGCAAAAATCCTGTGCATCATCAAGGAAGATCAGAGACACTGCTGAAGATGAGCTTTTTTTAAAAACAACAGGGATGCAGTATGTGACAAACAGCATCCGCCCATACCTTACTATTGGTTAAGAGAGGGAGCTCTCAACCAGGATGAGATTTTGTTTAAAGATACCAGAATGGCAATTCCTCAGCTTGACTTGAAAGAAGTATCTTTTTTAGTGTACATGAAAATCATCTTGGAACTGAAAACAAAAACCCAGATAATTAAATAATATTTTTCTAGCTTCAGATGAATATAGGCACTGAGAAAAGCATATGGCCAAAAAAAAGCCAAGGCAAGCACAATAGATGGTACTGCTAACACTGTAAAAAAACAGCCCTTGGAAGAGGCAGAGGTTCTTGCTGTCAGAAAAAAATTAATTTTCTGTTAACTTCCCTGAGACAGTCTTACTAAAACTGAAGTAAATAGGAGATTATGTATATCAAACAGTTCATTTTTAGATGAAGTATCTGTTACGAAACACCTCAGAGACACCCACATTTCAATGAAAAACTGCTTCTCGTTATTTGCATTCAAAGTGTTCTAATGGAAAACAGTGGGAAAACAATAAAATATGTCCTACCAAAATGATGTGGTCAGGCTTTGATACCTGTTTAGTTATGTTAAAAAATAGAACAGCACTGGTGAAACATAACTTGTCACCACTGAACTTTTAAAGCCTGCATTAGAAATTAACACCAGGGTAGCTAGGGACTTGTTGGAGTGTGCAGACAAAGGAGTCAAAGCAATATATTCAGAATATGAAGTTCCAGGAATTACAAACATTTTGTGAAAATAAGGCTATGTCCATCTCTGATGCAAAATAGCTGTCACTAACAGCAAAGACCGGCAGTAGCCAGAAGTAAATGGCTAAGTGACATCTATAGATCCCAGCAGGCAGAGAATTAAGCTGTTGAGATATTTGTTCAAGAAATCCTCATAGAGGCAATGACTACATCAGGCTGTAACAGCAAAGTCCCAGGACATGTCACAACTAAAAGCAATGGATTAAACAGAGCTAAACAATGTGCTGAGATCTACAGACAGCTTCGTAAATAACACTTCAGCCTTGCTTAATGGCTAGAAGTCTGAAATTTATTATACACTGTTGATGATTATTAGCTGTTTGTTACACTTGGCTGGGAGAAGTGTAACACTCCAGCACCTCAATGTACTTCTTGTAGTGAGGGACCCAAAACTGAACACAGTACTCCAGGTGCGGCCTCACCAGTGCCGAGTACTGTGGCACGATCAACGACATCCTCCTGCTGGTCACACTATTCCTGATACAAGCCAGGATGCTATTGGCCTTCTTGGCCACCTGGGCACACTACTGGCTCATGTTCAGCCGGCTGTCGACCAGCACCCCCAGGTCCTTTTCTACTGGACAGCTTTCCAGCCACTCCTCCCCAAGCCTGTAGCATTGCATGGGGTTGTTGTGACCCAAGTGCAGGACCCGACATTTGGCCTTGTTGAATCTCATACAGTTGGCCTCGACCCATTGATCCAGTCTGTCCAGATCCCTCTGCAGAGCCTTCCTACCCTCTATCAGATCAACATTCCCACCCATCTTGATGTCACCTGTAAACGTACTGAGGGAGCACTCAATCCCCTCATCCAGATCGTTGATACAGATGTTAAACAAGACCGGATTCAAAACTCAGCCCTGGGGAACACCAGTCAAGACCAGCCACCAGCTGGATTTAACTCCATTCACTACCACTCTCTGTGCTCAGCCATTCAGCCAGTTCTTCATCCAGTGAAGAGTACACCCATCCAAACTATGGTCAGCTAGTTTCTCCAGGAGGGTGCAGTGGAGAACAGTGTCAAAGGCCTTACTAAAGTCCAGGTGGATGACATTCACAGCCTTTCCCTCATCCACTAGGCAGGACACCTGGTCATAGAAGATCAGTTTGGTCAAGCAGGAGCTGCCTTTCATGAACCCCGTGCTGGCTGGGCCTGATGTCATGGTTGTCTTTCACATGCCCATTGAGCACACTCAGGATGAATTGCTTCATAATCTTGCCTGGCACCAAGGTGAGACTGACAGGCCTGTGGTTCCCGGGATCCTCCTTCTTGCCCTTCTTGTATATGGGTGTTGCATTGGAGATCCTACAGTCATCTTGGACCTCCCCTGTTAGCCAGGAGTGCTGACAGATGATGGAGAATGGCTTTTCTAGCTCCTCCGCCAGTTCCATTAGCACTCTTGGGTGGGTCCCATCCAGCCCCATAGACTTGTAAGTGTCTAGGTGGCATACCATGTTGTTAACTGCTTCCTCCTGGATTATGGGAGGTTTGTTCCACTCTCCTTCCCTATCTTCCTTTTGTGACGTATGAGGAAAATAGATGTGAGGCAAGGAAGAAAAAATTATGTTGTAGATGAATAATAAAAAAGGCATGTTGCTAAAAAATATGTCACGACCATGGACCATCTCCTCTAGTACTTCAAGCACTAAATCTGATGTTGTCCTCTTGCTGTACTTTTAGGCTCACTGACTCCGGTGCATCTTTGATGAAAGAAAGGGGAAATCCCCTCTCCACATGTGCTAGGGAATGCATTTTAGCTTCATAGGCTGATGAAGTTTCTTTTCTTTCTTCAGAGCAAACTCCATTCAGGGTTGTGTAATGGACTTGCATAGCTGTGAGGGTTGGCATAAGTACTGTATTCTTTCTGAAGGGAAAGAAGAGCAGACCAAGCAGGAGTAAGAGGATACACAAAGTGCCAAGCTCCTCTGTCCAGATTTTCCCTTTCCTAGGCTGATCTGTACCGTGTTGTCTGTATCTCTCTTACAAACTCCTCAGCGCACTGTCCTACACTTGCAATAGCTCAGTTTTCCACAGAAACAAACTTTGCTGCTTTCTGCATCTCCCATTGGAAATTTTGTGACGTCAGATGATTATAAAAATATAAAAAATAAAAGGCCTGAAGCACTAAAGCCATCTATGTTTTTGCTCATGGAATAGGTATAGTGAGTGTGCAGGAGTGAGTATTGTCCCACTGATGTCAAAATCCACTCTTGAAAGAATCCTTCTAGCAGTTAAAAACACATTTCATGTTCCACACCCTGTGTCAGACCTTAGTGGCTCTGACCAGCCCCACTTGGGGCACTCACTCCACCCCAGGGTTTCCATATATCACCTCAGATTGGGACACCCAGGCCTTCTCTGTATGGGTGTTGAATCTATGCCGTGGGATACTTATCTACAGCCCCATCTTTTGGTGGACCCCTCAGACTTACGTCTCAGCCCCGATCCATGTTCCCCCATTTCCTTGCCATGCCATGGATGCTGCAGGCCCCAGCTCTGCCACCTCCTCATATCCATGGGGGTGGGAATGGCCTCTGTAAAGAAATCTCTGTCTCAGCCCCTTTTGGGGCAGCCGCTTGCTCAGTGCTGCCTGTCACTTATTTTCCATGCCAGGATTGCTGAAAATAACACGAGGGACTGTCAATTCTAATGGTGGATTGAATGGTACCTTCACAGAAGAATTTTGAATTTCTGCCAGATTTTTGGTTGGCAGTATGAAATGTCTATTTCCTCCCTGCAGATGCACAATGCTATAGGTATTAATCTTACACTTATGGTCAACGACAACATTGAAACTTCACTGGCAGGGGTTACTGGAAAACAAAAGGCAATAAGCCAATATATTTATAGTGAAAACTGTGTGATATTGCAATCCTGGATTCACATTAATGATCATGAAATCATTAAATCCACATAAAAGTATTTACAGCAAACATCTCGATGATCAAATGCTTGTATGACTTTTCACTTCAGTCTTATCTAAGATTCCTAGTTATACACAAGAAAGCAATTTTATGTATTATTGTCATTACTGTTCACTTCCTTTGACTTTTTGTTAAACTGTACCCTATCCCACGAGTTTCACATTTTTCTTCCCACTCTCCTCCCCACCCCAGCAGGGGGAGGGGCAATAGAATGACTGCGTGCTCCTTTGTTGCCGGCTGGAGCCAAACCACGACATAGCGTTAGTAGACAGAATTGTCTGAGAAGAACACTATAATTAGTTCATTCTAATTTACTGACCTCACAGATTAATTAATCTTAAAAATACATGAAATTCTAAACAAAACTGAAGAAGCCTATGACCAAGAAGTCACAATGTAGTTTGAGAAACTCCTAGTAGACAATTACTGTTGGGGGTGATAATTTTGCGTAAGAGCATGGGGAAAAAAAAACAAAGGAATGCCTGTTCAGTAGAATAGTCTTCCCTTCATTATTTTATTCCTTTTCCAGGTCTGATATGCGGATGCCCAGCAGTTCAGAACCCAGAACCAGTATCTTGCCACCAGGAGGAGTTCTCTGATGCCAGGAAAACGTTCTGCTAGGTGCTTTCAGCCAGTTTACCCTTATGCCTTCTTCAGAAGGTTATACTTAATTTTGTATGATTTACAAGTATTTCTGTTCTACTAATCTCTGTGTCTGCTTAGGTGCTGATTTACTAATGACAGTTTACCTATCCAGGACACTGACATGTATGAACATTGCTGGTTTTCTCCACAATTTTGTTGTTTAGATTGTATTTTCTGATACATAGTGATTTTATGCAACAAAAACAAAAAAAGACTCATCTATATTAAAACATGTAAATCATATCTTTTCAATAATACATTCTCATATGACTTTTCAATGCACATCCAACCCTGCTTTCTAGGAAGGGAGAAGGATTCTTTAGACAATATCTTGTTTCATTACGATCTGTGCAAATCCTAGCCTGTCTTTCGTCCAAGCAGAAGACTACAGCTTTCTATTTCCACACCTAAATCAGCTTTTTCAGTTTTATGATTAAGTTCATTGCTCATATGCATGGCTCTGATAGAAAAGCATCACTACCCTGCAATTTTCTGAAGAGGTATAGAATAAGTCCTTATTATTTTATCTTCATATCCATATTTCCCAAGCAGAATGCAATTATAGAGTTTGTTTAAAAACAAAGAAAAAAACCTTCCCTTTTATGCTTTTCTTCTGCAGACAGACCAGTCATATGCTGAACTGTATAATACTACAACAGAGAGTCATGGGAAGAGGAGATGAGTCCTTGCCTAAGGAGCCAAAGCTACTTATTACCCTAATGTCTGGAATAAAGCAACTCCAACAGAAAACAACTCCTTTCAATAGGTTTTGTTTCCATTTTTTTTAAATTTCTGGAGTGAATTCTGTAGTTCTATCTTGAAAACATCTTCTTTTTAAAGCATGTGTATCAATGATGAAGTTAACTGTCCTGCTTATCATTTGTTGTATTTTCTGTTCACTCTTGATGGAATAAGTAAACTGAAGGTTTAGCAGAGAAAGGAGGGGAAAAATGGAGTGAACAGAAAAAAACATATCCTATCTGTATAGATAAATAAAATGAGCTGGATCATAGGTGTTTCAAGAGTTGTTTATCTGATTGTTACCACCTAAAGTTGGACTTGCAGGCTAACGTGAACCACGTAACTCTACCTGGGAATATGCTGTTATACTAGGTTTATAAGAATCTGTGGTCTGCCAGCTGCTGGGAGACAGAAGGTGTTTGGCGTTGCTGAATTAGATAGCCTGATACAGGCGAGTTTGCTGCAGCTCCATGCCCTCAGGACTGACCAGGTGTGAGGCTGAGTACTTATCTGCAGTAGGCATGTACCCCCTAGTACACTTGTACAACACATATATATGTATATATACAGCCAACCCAAAAGTCAACACATACACAGTCTGTGCTCAAACAAATAAAAACATCAGCAACATCCTTATCCTTTTCCCCTCACTGACTGGTCAGGATCAGAATGAAGATCCATTAGTAGAAAATGTGTATGCAGATAGATACATAGTATGGATCCCTCCAGTACTTGGCCTGAGACTCTCAGTCAAGCCAGTGGCTGCCACTGGATCCCTGGTTTCCCCAGCTGCTGGCACCTGGGCATGTAACCCCCCGAAGATACAGGCCCATTCCCACTGCCAGTGCAGAACCACCTTGCACACACATGGAAATGTGCACACACATGGAAATACACACACACAGATACACATGCTGAGGATCCCTCCAGCAACTGGCCTCAGACACCCAGTCTACCCAGTAGATGGCTCACAGGTCCCCAGGCTCCAATTGCATGCTACATGATGAAACACAAATGCAAATGGGTTTCTCAGCCAACCCCCAGATCCCACAGTGTCCCCAGCAGCTGGCTTGGACCCCCTGGTTCTTCCAATGGTCAATTCACAAACCTCTGCTGTCTACCTGGCTTCCCAAGACATTTGCCCTACTCTCTGTCAAGTCTGCCTTGGCTTATGCTAGGAATAACACACTGGTATAGCAGCAGTAATCATATGCTATGCACGTGACCCAACCTCCCTGGTGCCTGTCACCCCATGCACACAGGCCCACTCTGATCTACAATCCAAATCCAGTGGCTGGCAGTTGCACCTCCACACGCAGGAAAGAGAATATGTTCTTTTACCCAGGCAAATAGCTAGAAATTGCATTTAATGAGAAGACAGGGCAGAATGCACTGATCAGGCACAGAACATGGTCAGATGTGCTTGCTGACCAGTAACTTCTTTACATGTAGCCAACACTTTCGACCTCATGCCTTCATTTTTCCACACTTCTTCCTCCCAAAACCAGCTTGATTCTTGTCATGGTTTAGACCCAACCAGCAGCAAAGAACGACAGGACCGCTTGGTCTCTTGTCTGCCCTGGTGGGATGGGGAGGAGAATCAGAAAAAAAAGGCAAAGCTCGTGGGTCAGGATAAAAAGAGTTTAACAGAACAGCAAAGGAAGAGGAAAATAACCACAATAATGCTGATAAAAAGAACATCAAAGTGAACGATATCCAGTGCAGTTTTCTCGCCATCCAACGCCCAGCCCACTCCTGAGCAGTGATTCACGTGTCCCAGCCAGCTCCCCCACTTATATACTGAGCATGACATCACAATGTACCAAAAATCCCGTTTGTTTGGCTAGTTTGTGTCAACAGTATTTTTGGGTCCTGGCTGTGTCACCTCCCAGCTTCCTGTGAAATTAACTCTATCCTAGCCGAAACCAGGAGAATTCTTCCATTTCCTGCCTGTGTTCCTCCCCTAAGCATCCCCTAACAAGTTTTCCATAATCCCAAAATGTTGTTCCCTGCATCCCATATTAAGCCCTGTGCTGTGGTACATAGCATACCTCTTGGACTGAGGTGATGAGGCAACTTTCTGGTGCCACTACTGGGCGGTGGGGCTGACACTTTCCTGGCACAGGGGCTCAGGTCTCTCAGGAGGCTGCTGGGTCATCTCACCTGCCAGTGGCATGCTGGCCTTCTCTGTCTGGCTAGACATGAGCCTTCAATCACCTAACCTAACAGAAGTTTAAGCAAATCATTACAACAAAACGTTGTGCTGAAACACAGAGAGATAACATTTCTCTCTCATGAAATGCTGTCATCTAGCCCTTATTAGCTAGTAAATAAATAGTAACAATTGTAAATAGCTATTAGCTAACTTGTTTACTGTTAAAAACATTTGTAGTTAAGTTGGAGCTCTGCTTATTAGCAACTACCAAAGCATGTACCAGGAGGAACATGTCGTTTAAGCAAAGTCTGTGAACTCAGATTGCCTTAAGAATCTATTAGCCCCCGTAAGGGAAATTACAGATTTGCACCAAGCTAGGGTAGTCACTGGAGCTAAATGAAATATTCATAGAAACGAAAACACTTGTCTTCTTGAATAAATTCCACTGCTTTCTGCATTGACTGAAGGCAGAAGTTAGATAGTGACCCATGCTGAAGTTAGAATAGAGTCTAACCTAAAATTTATCAGTGTGAATCCTACCCTGAGTCTAAGTCCCTCCAACAGATAGAATAATTTGCTAAAAATTTTGGCTTTTCTACTTCAGTGATGGAAAAAAATCCCTAATATTCCAGTTTTAAAAGAGCAGTGTTACCTTTTCCTAAAAAGTGACACAGGTAAAGTTGTCTGTTGCCTCCACTTCTATGAGTTATGATCATATGCTGTCATCAAATACTTCCAAAAAAGCCCAATGTGGAAGAAATACTTGAATAGCAGAAACTTGGTTTGTCAACGAATATGAGTTTTTTGAAGACAGAAGACATTAATTTAAAAAGAAAGCATAATTAATTAAATTAAACATGTTATTTACAAAAATCAGTTAGGTATGTATTTTATTCTCAGTATACACACCTATTTTACTTCATTACTTACTTACGGGGAGAAGTCCAAATATACTCTGCAAAAATATCTTTTTTCAATATAATTATTGTGTTTTTATCATTGTTTCTTCTTGTTATAAATATGTATCACCTTACCCTCACCAATTTGCTCACAGAGCTCATCTCAAGCTTCTTCCAGCTTTTTAGGCGTTGTTTTGCATGAGGAGTTTGTGTGTAACCTTGGACTATGTATTTCAACAAATACTTGCTTTTAAAAGATTTGGTTTTTAACCTTCTACATGACACGGAATGGATGGGAGAAAGATGGAAAACATATTTCAGCTTTACAGTTACAGCATATCTGTATGTGAATTATTTCACATACCTTCAATAAAAAAATTACATTCTTCTTTTTCCTCTCCACTCCATCATCTTCTTTCTAAGCAGCAACACAATCATTTTTAGAAAAGTGAAATGTCAAACCCTAAACCATGAAACTGCTTTTGGAAAGGATAGCCTAAAAAAAAAACCATCCCAGATATTGATATCTGATTTAATCTTCAGCAGTCATATACCCATGCATTCTTCATACAGAAGCAGTGATAGTGAATATTCTTTCCAGAAGACTGCAGTTTTAATCTAATTAAATGATGGGCTGGTAGTTATTTACTGACTCTAAAATGTGTAGACATGTTCTTCCAAAGAATCATATCATTCCACAAACTGCATATGCTACTAGCACTGATAAACAGGCAAAGCAAGAAGTACATTTTTATATGGAATACAGAAATGTTTACCCTCTGATGTGTTCTTGTGAAATATGCAGTCTAAAATCATTTTAATTCCCCCATATCTCTTAAATTAAATTTTTAGAAAATGCTCAAATAAGCAGTTTAACAACAAAATTAGCGCTTCCAGAGCCTGAGATTTTCAGTTACCCATTAGCTACCATAGTAACTAAAAAGCGACCAAAACCAACAGTACCAAAAAAGATTTTAATATAGAAGTGAAACACTACAACTGACCACCCATGAGAAGTTTTAGATTTGTGGTTTTCAGGTTCCACAAAGTTTTATATGTACTTGTCATTGTTATAAGCACTGTAGTCTGAAACACGAGGAAAGACCAATCTCACAGCAAGCTCACAGAAACATACCTGACAGCTGAAGGTGAAGGGAAGAGTTAGTGGCCCTCAAGACTTTGAAATAATAATTATGAATACCAAATCAAGCTGGATTTTTTTTGTCTGCTCACAGACATTCTGCCAACAGAGAAGAAGCCAAGTACATCCAATAAGTCCATCACCAAGCTACCTTAATCTTCGTAATGCAAGTGCTGTCACTAGCAGCCAGCAGAATCATCCCTTCCCTGGGACAGGATTGCTCTTACTTCTAAGGATGTTATGTTTTAATGCAGCAGCCTAAGGGAGAACTTTTACCTAGCTGCAGATCCTGAGGAGCCCAGAAGCATAGCATCAGTCTCTGAGCTGGCATATGTTGCTTCCTTTGAAGTTAACCTATTTCTACACCGCCATTCTTAAAAGCTAGTGCAAGAAAATGCCACTTGTAGCAGATTAGAGTCGTGTGCCAGCTATAAAACTGGTCTGTTTCCCTCTGTCTCTTTCTTTAGTGAGATCTGGTACTAGCTGCTTCAAGTAGATATCCAAGAACCTTTGCTGTGGCTATGATAACCAAACCAGAAGGGAAACTGTTCCCTGATCCATCTTTGAAAGTACCTCTCAAACATCTTCTACCTTTGCCATAAATGTCAAGACTTTTTCCACTGATAATAATACGTTATATGCTCCATTCACTTTTAGGCAGATTGTACTGAGGCACCAATATGAGATATTTAAACAACAGGACTCAAACTTTACAGTCCTTGGTGGGAACAGTGCTTTGATCCATTCTGCCCACAGTATTTTCAAACTGAGACCCAACTTTAAACTCCGAGACTCAGATTAGTTTTTACTATGAGGACCGTCACAACCTTATGTCACCTACTCTTCATCTTTCTATTCAATTTAGCTCATTGCCCTCAGTTCCGCACTTTATTATAGCCCTTGTAAGAGTCTCAGAAGTGTCAGAGATTGTGGTCTCAAAAAAACCTGTTTTCATATATGGATGTGTGCATATTTACGTATGACAGGGAGAGGAAGAAGAATACTTGAAGCGTCCTGGGAATAAGAACAAAGTTATAAGATTTAGAATTTTCTAGGATTTGCAAGGAGTGTCCATTAAACTGGTGATTGTAAATTAAATCATAAAAACATGAACGAAGAGCATCTGAAAGGCACAGAAACCAGAAAGCCAAATAAGTATCGTTGGTTTTTGGTTTAATTACTACTTATTCCGTGCTTAAAGGTATGGGCTTGTCTCCAGAAAGACAAAACTACCATTTATTTACATTTAGATTTTAAGTCATTATATTTGTACTGCATCAGAATCCAAAATCTTCATTTAAATTTACATTACAAGCCTTCCAATATGTTTGGGTTTGTTCCTAGTGTGTGGGAGATATGAGCACAGAGGCCGGAGGCACAAGAGTCAGACAGCTGTTTGAAAATTCACTTCTTACATCACACAGCTTAGACGTGATGTAGTCCTCAACAAAATTAGGACAGTTCTAGACTAATGCAACCAACTATTTCTACAAATCGGCCTGATCTTAAATCATTGCCACATTGTTGCTCAGTCTAAATCAGCTTAGTCTTCCACTTTGTTTTGAAACAATGTTTGACCTGTTTTTAGACTGATATTAAAATTTTCCATAGGTTTGGTACTTGCATCCATCATGCCTATTGCTTGTCTTTGCACCATGTATGAACAGTTCAGCACTGACCCTGTTTAACTTCATTTGAGAGGTCTAACAACAGTTACACATTTTGTTTACAATTCCTATAATTTATTAAGGGCTGAAATACTATGTGCCCAGCAATAACAGCTTAAAAATTCTCAGAAGAGAATGAAATCTCTTTGGAATTTTTCGCTGAATGTTCTGACCAACTGTATCTGCCACTTTTACTGAGGACAGTATTTTGAATTCTTTTACTGTGGACTGGCATACAGAAGAGAGAAGAAGCTGTCATAAAACACAGAAAAGCACAGAGCTGGAACTCTTCAGTCTCCACAGAGGGGAAATCGGGAAGTTGGTGAGTCAAGAGCAGAAAGAGGAGAGAATCAACATGGAGAGGAATGCCAGCAGCAGAGCAATTCTTCAGAATGTGCCTCCACTCCACTGCAGCACATAGAGCTTTTTTTAAACAGCACATACTGCAGAATCCCTCCACACTACACACCGACAAACTGTACATTTCATCTTAGCCAACAAGGACAACTGGTTGGGGTTCTTTTTTCCATGAATAGAGTCCTTCTTCAAAAATGTTTCTGGATGAACTCACCTAGTTTTGGAAACCTTATTCTAGCCTAGCAAACACCACTTTCATAAAGTCCCTTTGTAAGTCTTGGCTAAAATTATGTAATAATGAGTTTAGCTCCAGCAGATATAAAGACTAGTTTTTACAATGAGGTCAGTAAGTGGCAGATGATGATGACGTATGGTTTGGTGGCTGCAATCCAGTCCAAACAGTGAGTAAAGTAAAGTAAATGTTCTAGTCTGGCTTTGGTCTGCTCGTCCTACCTACACCTGCTGAAAGACTCCTTGAGGTACAGTGTATGAAATGACAGTGCTCAGTGTGCATTATTAACATGTTCTGTAGTCACAAGCAGTCATGAGTTTATAAAATATTGATCTGTTTTTAAAAAATAAACCACTTATTCGTGTCACAGGAGATATTTATGATTTGTTTCCATTGTGCAGGTTGCACACACACATACTGTCTTAAACAATAAAAGCTAAAAATACAGTCTCTAAATATTACAAGACACAACTATGAAGAAAAAAATCCCACATTCACATAAATTTTCCTCTGTTTTGCTAATTAGGCTCCCAAACAGAGTTTTACATTGCCAAATTGTACTCCGAATTCCTAAAGAGAGAAAGATAACTAATGCTCCCACTGAATCTCACTGAGTTTCATACATCCTCATTCCCACAGCCTCATCAGTCGGTTTATGGTCATTAAGACAACCTGAGGAAGTTGCTATTTCAAAGCAGACTTCCTGCAAAAAACCAAACGTATAGTTTCATATTAAAACTTCAAGCCTTATCTTTTAAGTACTGAGCAAATAGAGCTGTTTTGGTTTCGGCTGCCGCCGGCAACAAAAGCGCCACGCGGCCGCCCCTCCCCCCGCCGGCGTGCGGAGGAGAATGGAAAGAAAGAGGCAGAAACTGGTGG
>Ga0065711_1034278_pt1 | contig 24042 bp, 12 predicted proteins | sample Hoacrofraction12_FD_59098 | JGI IMG/M metagenome (GOLD analysis project Ga0065711, IMG submission 59098) | Hoatzin crop microbial communities from Cojedes, Venezuela - Epithelial fraction 12 v2 (version 2) | ecosystem: Host-associated > Birds > Digestive system > Esophagus > Crop | place... | reverse complement strand
CCTTCCTTCCTTCCTTCCTTCCTTCCTTCCTTCCTTCCTTCCTTCCTTCCTTCCTTCCTTCCTTCCCTTTTTAGTTTGAAGTCTCCTATCCCTTCTGTGATAGTGTTACTAGATCAGTGGACAAAGAATGTGATCTAGCTGGACTTCTGTAAAGCCTTCAACACAGTCCCTCCCAACATCCTTCTCTCTAAATTGGAGAAATACCAATTTGATGGGTGGACTGTTCAGTGGCTAAGGAATTGGTTGGATAGTTGCAGCCAGAGGGTAGTGGTCAACAGCTTGATGTCCAAATGAATGCCGGTGAGAAGTGGTGTCCCTCAGGGGTCCGTACTTGGATTGGTGCTGTTTAACATTTTCGTCAATGACTTAGCGAGATCAAGTACACCCTCAGCAAGTTTGCAGATGACACCAAACTGAGTGGTGCATCTGACACACCAGAAGGACAGAATGCCATCCAGAGGGACCTGGACAACCTTGAGAAGTGGGCCTGTGTGAACCTCATGAGGTTCAACATGGCCAAGTGCAAGGTCCTGCATCTGGACTGGGGCAACCCCTCACTATCAATACACGCTGGGGAATGAAGAGCTTGAGAGCAGCCCTTCCGAGAAGGACTTGGGGGTGCTGGTGGAAGAAAAGTTTGATATGAGCCACCAAAGTGCACTTGCAGGCCAGAAGGCCAGTCGTATCCTGGGCTGCATCAAGAGACGTGTGGCCAGCAGGGCAAGGGAGGTGATTCTGCCTCTCTGCTCCGCTCTGGTGAGAACCCACCTGGAATACTGCATCCAGCTCTGAAGCCCCCATCACAAGAAGGACATGGACCTGTTAGAGCAGGTCCAGAGGGCCACAAATATGATCTACGGGCTGGAGAACCTCTCCTACGATGAATGGCTGAGAGAGTTGGGGCTGTTCAGTGTGGAGAAAAGAAGGCTGCAGGGAGACCTTCTAGCAGCCTTTCAGTACCTGAAGGGGGCCTACAGGAAAGATGAGGAAAATCTTATCAGCAGGGCTTGTTGCAATAGGACGAGGAGTAATGGCTTTAAACAAAAAGAGGGTAGATTTAGACTGGATAGAAGGAAGAAATTTTTTACCATGAGGGTGGTGAAACACGGGCACAGATTGCTCAGAAATGTTGTGGAGGGTAGTGGAGGTGCCATCCCTGGAAACATTCAAGGTCATGTTGGACGAGGCTCTGAGCAACCTGGTCTAGTTGAAGATATCCCTGCTCGCTGCAGGGGGTCTGGGCTAGATGGGCTCTAAAGGTCCCTACTAACCCCAATCAGTCTGTGATTCTATGATTCTATGATATTCTGTCTTGAGTACTTTATGCTGTGGTTTTTCAATTTTATGTGAACACAGAGTATTTGCCAAAGGCTCAGGCTTATTTCCACTTGAGTTTTGAACATGAAGGTGTGTCACCATGTTAACTCTCTGTGAAACCCTTACACCGACCTGTCACAAGAATGGCATTCTAGGCACGTACCATGTGAATGACTTCTTTTGCCCAAGGGCAAATGGCATCTTTTGCTATCTGCATTTAGAGATGTTTTTGTTTGTCTCCTGTTTGTAAGTCACCTGTAAATCAGTATCTCAGCTGGTCAAGTTGTTGCAGCATTGTTCTGTTAGCAAGATACAGAGATATGATGTATTTCTCCCATGACTGGCTACCCCAGCAAATGGCAGACTTCTCTCAGCCCAACTGCTAAAATGTTTGATTTCTTGTTCTTACGCAGACCTTAATTGTCTCAGTGTCAGACCATGAACTTCTTTTTTTTTGTTGCTCTTCATCTGATAGTTACAGTCGTCATCTATCAGTATTTGACCATATTCAACACAATACAGGTTTTCTCTCCTTTAAAAGGAAAAGGTATATTGAATCTAAAAACAAAAAATAAAAAAACAAACCCAACATTTTGCTGTACCTTGTTGCAGTCACTAGGGAACTCCCTTTTCAGGCTAGGGACAGAGTCAATTTAGCATCGAACATGTGAGCAGTTTGCATTCATCTTCCATTGCAATGCAGTAGTGAGACTTGTCTGTAAACAAGATTCAGTAAATCTCATTTGCTCTATACTGTTCTGATGGACATTTCAATGTTCACTTAACCAAGTTCACTCTGCCAGCTGCTGAATCTGGCACGTGGAGATATGCCCTGTTGACTCCAGTAGATGTACCTCTTCAAGAGACTGCCAAAGCTGTCTTTACACCACTATCTATTGATTCTAGGATTTGCCTGGCAATGGCTCAGCCACTCATTTCAAATATGATTTGATCCAGTTCCCACAGATGTCAATTTAAAGAACTCCCATTGATTTCAGTGGTTAGTGGATCCATCTTTTACTTTTTTGGAATTACCTCTGCCCTGAGAACAGCACAAGCCCCTGAACAAAGGGGTGCCAACTAGGACTAAAGAGTCATCTTAGCTTTTCACACACACAAAAATAACATCCTGTTATCAGGAAGAACCAGAGAAACACAAGAATCAAAAAGCACATTTTTTTTCTGCCTTTCAACTTTAAGCAACTACAGCACTGCAAGTTCCTATTCTTGCACCATATTGTGTCATCTCAATTTCCAATTGAATAAAGGGTTTCTGTGAATGCAAGCTACTGTCTTTTGAAGGGTGACATCTAGAATATTTATATATTTTAAACCTGACTCACAAAGAAAATTGTACACAGATGATTCAATTATAATAATTCATATTTACTTTAAAAAGTATTGCTATTCTCAGGCAAACTGAGAGAAAATAATATTTTGCTAAAACCCCTATTAAACTATCTTGCATCCCCTTCCCTTTGTCACTAATTACTCAAGCATGTGTGCAAACAGAAGATTTCTTCCTTTTTCTCTAATTGAAATTTTATTATGGGCAAACAGAAAGCTGCAAATTAAAAGTAATATATATGCATGTACAGAAGCACTAGATATTATCAACTTGCTCTGAAGGAGCAGCTCTTTCTTGCATGAATCAGTCTGTAACATTGCAGCTGAAGTTTAGGAATTCTCCATTGCGGCACCAGTTACAAAACACCATCTTTTCCCTAAATAAAGCAAGGGACTGAGGTCACAAATGGAGAAAATAAATTCTGGTTAACCTAGGCTGCACCCTTCTGCCATTCTTTGCTCAGGCTTCTGACTACAAAAGAAGTCCTCTGTTCAGTTTTAGCTGTATCACTTATGTGCAAGTTTCCGTTTCACCCTAAATCCTTTTGAGACTTCCAGAACTCACATCATCCCCAGAGCTACTTGAAACTGTATAAAGATCAGGCTGCCTCCCCTCAAGAGCAGTGGTCCCCAAACATGGCTACCAGAAGTTTTTAATTTCCTATGGCTGTGTGTAGCACTCAACACTGAGAAACAGTTAAGCTTGAGGCTTTCTGTGGTGTATTAGTTGCCCAATACAGTATAGTTGTCCACAGGACAGCGATGATTAGGGTTCTATAAGGATCAAAGAGCTATATTTCTGTTTTGGTTTAGCCCCCTCGCTACCAAAACCTTGCCACGCAAACCCACAACAATTTCTTTTGCTCACCTTTTAGATCCTGCATAATGCAGTGCTTAGCAAGACTAATTTCTTATTTCCCAGTGATTACAAATCAGCTTTTTTACTGCTCCCAAAATGCATGAAATAAGTGAGGCTTTAATGTGATCATACCATGTGAAATACTATGTGTCTGAAGAATTCCTTTTCTAGCCATTTAAATATTCTTAAGTCCATCCTCTGGTACTGTAACCGGTACACACAGAATGACCTTCATCCACCTTGTCAAATGCTTCCACACTCCAAACAAGGTATTAACACATCAGCTGACCTTTGGAATTGGTCCTTAACTCCCCAGATATTTTTGGGAATTGTTAGGGAAGTTATGAGTTGACTTGAGCCAAAAGCATATCATTGCTCAACTCTACCCTGGTGTAAAACCAAACATCAGAACACATTGAATTGAACCCTATAGTTCTTACTCTTAACCTGACAGCAACAGAGCAGTAATCTTGAGGGAGTCTGTTCCAATAAGATCTTTCATCTCAGCTTTTTGATACAAGAGGTCCATTAAACCCAAAACATTCCAGGTAAACCAAGTCTCTTGCAGATTATCAAGTATTTTGCCTTGTAAAGACAAACATTGTCGGTGGTTTCATCCTAATGTACCAGGAAATTAGTGCTTGCTTAGGGCTTGAGCAGTGAAACAATTTTAGACAGCAGAATCTTCTCTGAAAAACCTTTTCCACTGTGTATAGCACCAATCACTCAGAAATGCGTTCTGTTGCAGCAATTTCTGTATTTCTGCTGAATAGTGAGCAAAAGCAACATGCAAAAGTAACAAAGATGGTCTGGGCATGCATGGACCTGAGTGTACAAAATTCATGCAGCTAGTCTGCATGACAAGCCTAAGTGTTGGACAGAACCAGAGAAAGGGGCTTTTGTTTTTAATTGGAAAAATGACTCCCAGGACACGTAGCTTGTTTTTGCAGCCATGAGAATAAGCACCACAATGACTAGACATACTATGCCTGCTGATATTTTAAGGAGGTTAGAACAACAAACCGCCACCTTATGTATGTGCTTGCCTCCTAGTAGTGGATTCCTGTTTTAATTTTAGTTTGCTTTATTGCTTGCTGGTTAGAGCAGCAGGCAATACTAAAATTGTTATTAAATGCAATCTGTCTCTTTAATAACAGTTTCAAAATTAAAATCATAAAGTTGATTCATAAAGCACAGAAATACATACAGTAGTTGGAGTAGCCTTCTTTCTGGGGCATTGCTGAAATGTACCAATGCAATGGACTTCACAGAAATAGGTTGCAATTACTGTTGTTGATGGGAGCAGGGAGCTTGTAATAACCAAGATGCGTGTATTACATGTACAATATAAATTTCAAAAAAGGCTGCTAGGACCAGCGGACACTGCTTTTTTGTTTAGTGGTTGAAAGGTGGTAGCTTGCTTTTATTAGCCACCAGCCATTAAGGGCAATGGGTTAGCTGGAGTGTATGTAAAAGGAAATTTGTGCTGTATATTAATAAATGACAATATAAGCCAATCTAGAGCTATCCAGAAGTTTTCAAACAGCTATGTTTGTGTTGTGTTTCATGTGTCAAGGACGCCCAGAAGCATGTCTGTGTTTGATCATTTTTCTGGGTTTGCCTGTAACACATGCAAGGAGAAAACGTCAGGTTGCTGTGGGACAAACCTTCAGGAAACACACTTCTGGGTGTTTCTTTTCTCTAGACTCAGCCCAGACTATTTATCTTTAGCCCTGCTGGTTGAGAACCTGTCATGTGGAGCAAGCTTATTTTATAAACAACCCATCTTTTTTAATCTTGGTAAGGAAAAGTGACACCCAGACGTCAGAAGAAGCCAGCAGCAGGCCAAATGTGGATAGTTCTCTATTATTCATAGCAAAGGTTGGAATTCCTCAGTGTCTTCCAAAACATCCACAGAGGCCCCCAGCTATTGATTCAGCAACTCTATTAGTGGAAGTAGCTGCTAGAGAGAGAAATGTTGGCGCCACTGTGTCCCTGTTGATGTTAGAAGACTAACAAACATGAAATAGGGTGTAATCTTCAGAAATAGTTAGCTCTTCCTTGCATTCAAATGTGGATTTTCAAGCAGTGAATTTGAAAACCCATATGTTTAACTGATACAAATCACCCTTACTTTCCCATTTCCACTCTCATAGTTATGTGTCAGTCAGCTGTTTAGAGATGCATCCATATATTTTGGAGAGTTGGAAGAATCCTTTTATTACATTTTACAGAGGAAAATGGAAAAAGCTAGGGGTTTGACCAAGGTCAGATAAATTAAATCTATACTAACATAGTAAATGTGACTTTCTATTCCAAAACTGCATTCAGACTGCCTCTTGGGATGGTCCCTGGTCTATTCTAGTTCCTGCACTGTCTGGAAACCCTTTGGGAAGGATCTGGCACAGTCCAAAAACATGTCAGGGAAGACTCTAAAAACTGAACGGTTAAACTGTTGGATTTTTCACAACCATTTTCAAAATTGCCTGCAATGACTCCGAAAAATAAACAATGTTTATTTCAAATAATTTTGTACCTGGTGAATATATCTGCAGCATACACTGAACTGACGCTGAACCCAAGACAGTAAATCCATAGCAACTTTTAAGTGAATTTACCAGTATGTATCCAGAAAAACATCTGACAGACAACTGGTGTTTAGACTTGAGCTAGTCTTTCAGGGTCAGGCTTCATCCTAGGTCCTCCAGAAAATCTTTGTCACTTTTGCAGACATGGAGCCAGCATATGATGGCCTGTGTCTATGTTACAAGTCCAGAAACTTTATGGCCTTTCTGCCTAACTCACTTGCAAGAAATGGTTGGGTCCACTGACACTCAAGTGACTTTGCAGATTTTAAGTATATTCTTCACTAAAATTAGTCTTCATCACAGTTTTCTATTGTTTCCATTTCTTGTCCTTCCCTGTTCAGAATGTTTTCAAGAAAACATTGAAAAACAAAAGATTGTACCGCTTAGCACATTGTATGAGTGAATAGAGAAGGTATGTAGAGGAATTGCCTTCTGAAACAGGATATTCAGATATAATCACTGATTTAAAACAGCAACAAAACCAAAAAAGACCCCTTAAAAAACAAATTCCTTGAAAACTGAAAGCTGCAGGTAGCTTTAAATACAATGAGGGTGAAGACAGCAACAGGAGACTTGTCTCATACAGAAAAATCAGGTCTTTTTTTTTCTTTTTTGTTTTACCCTTATGACACTATTTCTGGTCTATGGACAGATATATATATCATTGACAGTATTATTTTCACAGTGCCCTCTGTTCTGCAAGCAAGCAATAAAACTACTTAAATTTAAATAACATTCTATTGCTAGTGGCAGGCAAACACTGAAGGTGCTGGTGGCTGTTTTAAGGATCACAAAGATTTGTAATCATTGTATTTCTTCTGTCACAGTGTTTCCTTTTTTTCCTCTTTTTTTAATCTTTATTTTTAATCCTTTCCCCCCCCGCCCCCAGTGCAGCTGTATTTCCTGAGGCACTCTTATCTAATTAAAGAAAAAAATTTCTCATTTTGTTCTTCTTTCTCTTTGCTGTTTCTATTCTATCTAGGTGGCTTATATTGTCCTCACATGGGATCATCTCTTTGTACATACACAGGGAGCCATTTTCAGGTTGTTTGCACCAATCCTGTTATTTAGCCATTTGTGCCTGTATCTTTTATACATAGTGCTCTGTGTTCACAGTCTCTCTCATTACAGTCATTTCTTGCAATTCTGTTCTTTACTTTGGTATCAGAAGATTACAGACTTCACACTGGACTTGCAGTCTACATCAGATTTGTGCATTTGTGTGTTGCCATTTACTTTATTTGTTTCTATAACAGTCTTTGAAAAGGGAACAAGACACCCTGAATGTTAACATCAAACAGACCTTACAAGAAAAACAGTCTTCTAACTTTCATCTGAATTGTACAGTGTTTTAAGCATCTCATCATCCCTATCTTGCTTTAGCAGTTTGCTCTGGCGAAGAAAGAGAACTGGTACAAATAGGTGATCTTATGAGTAGTATGGGAAGGTGAAGATGAAGTAAAATAAGGCTCTGTTGTACTTTTCTTTTTCTAAACAAACTTTCTGTTGAGCTGTCTGCCTATTTACATACCAACCTATAACCTTTCTCAGAAGACTATTACACCACTTTTCTTATAAAACTCATACTCTAGTACAGTTTTGCTCCTCTGGACTAGCAGAGGATGTAGTCACAACTCCCTTGTTATTAGTAAGATAACTGTAGATTCAATAGGACATATAATGACCAAAACATGAGGAGGAGAAAGAAAAGACAGTCCAGTTTATTTCATCTAAGCATACTTGGCCAAAAGATTATTTTGTCTCCAACAGGAGGATATTTGCTGAAGGATGTGTTAATGTTTTGGAACACTGATATCACTGGAGGATGTTATGAAGTCTTAAAAACATAGGTCTGATTCTTGGCTGGTTTTGACAAGTATAATTTCATCAATGATCATAGAAATTGAAGTGAAGAAATTGAAAGCATTCCTGATGATTTCAAAAGAAAATGAATGTAGTCAGTCCAGTGCTGTCATCCTGGGTCTACTAGCAGCCAAAAGCCATGGCCTTAGTATCTGTACTTCTCCTTGACCCTGTATTCTCCTTCATGTGCTAATTCTGTTTGGCACTTGCACTCAGATGTCATCATTTATTACTGAACTGCTGATCATTTTTATTTGGTGTGGTGTTTGACTGAAGGAACGAAACAAATAGATAGAATGAGGAAAAGTCACGGGGGAAACAGAAGGCAGGACAGAAAGAATCAGAGAAGATATGAAAAGAGCGATGAATAAAAGCAGACAACACAGTGGTATCGCTAGTCTTAGCTTAATCCATGAATTTTTATGATCTCTGTCCTTCAGGCAACCAGACTGAAGAATCATGAAGGTCTTTTCTAGCCTTAAGATGAGCTAATCATGTTTTTTTACCAAGTAATACTTAATAGGCCAATAAAGTACCAGCAAAGCTGGGAATCAGTGATAATAGCTAATAGCATAAATGCTATATTTTACCCCGTCCCCCTTTTTTTTTCCCCTAGGCTTCTATTGACATCAGAAGGGAAAGGGTAATTTGTAATCTTAGCCATGCGGACAGGCCTACAGTTACGAATTAAAATACGATCCAGCCTTTTCCACAGAAAGACCTGCAGTTAAAAATCAGGCTGGACTTTTTATCTGATCATCTTTTAATATCTGTGATTAAATTAAAGCTGCCTGTTCTCATTCACAGTTTTCCTTAGAAGATTTGACAATGGTTTTCAGTTTTATTTAATCTTTTTTTTCTGTTTTTTTCTTCAGACACATTTTAAACATTTCATCCCCAACTTCTATTAAAGGCAAGCATGACTTCTGCTGATCTAAATGACAAAGGAAGTTAGTAGGAAGCAGTATTTGAAGAAGAAGGAATGTTTGGAATATAAATGCCAGGTGAAATTTAAATTACAAGAAATTTTAGTGGATACTCAGTCTTTGTTATAGTTTGTTAGTGTTAATGGTGAGATCTGCTGGAAAAAACATTGTCTGGACTCTGTGTATCTAGTCTGTCCAAGAGTTCTGTATTGCTATTAGTTACAGAATTTATAAATTCCTTTATATTGTCCAATAGCTGTTAGTATACTTGTGATGTTTTCTTCTGGTGCATAAGCTGTCAGCAGTTACCTATCTCCATTGCTCTTATTAGTGTCATCACACAGCAGTCTATCAAATAACCATCAAGAAATGTTTCTACTAAGAAAATACACTCTGAAACAAATGTCATCTTACAGCAATTGGGAGAGAAAATGTATTCCAAATAAGGTAAATAGAACTGTGGGTTAAATGGCCTCGAGAAAAATACCTGATCCTGAAACTGAAACAGTTCAGAAAAGTCTCAAGTGAAATAAAAGATTGATCAGTAGGATGATGTAATAATGGTAGATATGCAGAATCAACATCAAAAAAATTTGCTTCTCTAAAAAATATATGACATGACCTAAAATTACCAGCTTGGTAGAAGATAGGACTTTGTCAGTGGTGCAACATGGTTTTATCCCATAACTTCATTGCTTGGAGTGACCTGTCATATGCAATTTACTCAGCAGAACAGAGAATCAGTCATTCTTTGGGCGCACAAAAACCCTCTTAAATATTCCAAACCTGATTACTGAGTTGAGGATAGTTTATGTCTCCAAATGCTTGGCTGATAATATCTAACTCTCTAAGTAAATACTCATTAAGGGTTCTTTATTCAGAGAAGGAGAAAAATAAAGTTTTGACTGACATTAAATGAAACAATCTTTGAGTATGGCAGGCTATTGGTTACTGTGGGGTTAAATTGTGTGAAAAGAACATATTTTCAGTACAGTCAGTGGTAACAGAATGATCTTGAAGCCAAAATACAATTCCAAGTGAGCTACATGCCACAAAATGGGCTCTGACATGTGCTTCATGATAGAAACCTACAAGCAGATGACTTTATGCAGAAAAAAAAAGCCGGTATTATTTCTTGATTGGCCAGTGGAAGATACAGTCTTCCATTCTTAGTTATGACTCTAACCTATTCTTTAAATATTTTTTTATAAATAAGCAGGGTTACTCTCTGAGTAATTAGCTGTGAGTAGAAACATCAGAAGCTAAGCTGATACATACTGTGCTTTCTCTGTCTCATTCGTTCACCTCTGTTTCTTTTTAAAACAAAGGCAGAAGGGGAGAGAAGAAAGAGATACATTCATGCAGCTTCTGCAACAAATGGGTTTCATACCAAGTGAATTTTCATCATTCATCTTAAAATGCCTACTTATGTTGGAAGGAAACCAAATGAGTTGAAAATTAATTTGTTCCATTAGATTGCAGTGGCCAGATTAGACTGTTAATTGCTCACTTTTGCACTGCTTTTTTCTTGATGAGATGGAAACAAAAACAGTATTATTTTTTTCTTTTAGAAGGATATTGTGTTAAGTTATAACATATTTTCTGAGGTTTAATTTAAATTTAAAAGAAACTTGCTAGTTTAGTGTCATGCATCATAATATACATGGCAAACTCGACAATAGGAAGAAAAAATATCGCTAAAAAATGGCATGATTTTCAAGTAAGTTTGAACAAATAGAAAGAAGGAACAAGCCTGTAGCACTGCTCCTGGTAATATATTTTGTGATTAATTGAAAATATTTTGCTTTCAAGAAAAAAAGCAAAGAATAAATTTAAGGGATCAAATGCCTAAAAATAAACACAAAAGTACAACACAAAAGTCTTAAAGCAAATATTTATGATTTACTTAATATTCCTCGTCAAAAAGATGTGAAAGTGCCACCAATTTATTTACTTTATTTATGGGAGCTATCTTATAAAGATGACTAGTTTTCTCAATAAATTAAGCGGTTCCTGACTATTGTGGCTTGTGGACTGTGAAAATACCTGGTGACTACAATCGCTTTTGTAACTTCCAGGCAAAGTCAAGCATAGTTTATTTTGTGTATGTCACACCATTGGTTCTCCCTTATTCCTGGCATTGAATCATGTTGAGAAAGCAGCTTGATTATAATTAGTGTGGGAACTTTCTTAGGTCATTTGTTTCTGTTGCTAAACAAAATTTCAGAAATTATTAGGAGTATCTCAATGAGATATACTGAGTTGTGTTAAAAGGGATGCTCAGATTTTTTTACATACCTGCTCAGCCTTTTGCAATTGTATAGGTGACTAGTATTGTGGAACAGATTAAGATTCAACATACTAGAAATCACTGTTATGTTTTGAAGCCACTATTCAGATACATTTGCTTTCTTCTCATCCTCAGGAACTTCTCCTGATTGCCAACCCTAAGAAGATAGTCTAGCGTGCCCTTGCAATGACATTTGCCACATCCCTTATCAGTCATGCATGCATCCTATCAAGTCCCATGAACTTGAGTATGACCAGTTTGACTAAATGCTCCCTAACCTGAAGATAAGTCTTCCTTGCTCCAAACTTCTCCATTTGTCTGAGGGACCTAGGATTCCTGAGGCAAGCCTTAGCAAAGAGAAGGCATTGAGCATACTGGATTTTTCTATGTCCTTTACCACCAGGTCCCCTGCCCTATTCAGCAGTGGGCACAGATTTTCCTTCCTTTTCCCTTCATTTCTGAAATACCTATAGAAGCCCTACTTGTTGCCCTTCATATCCCTCACCAGATAAAATTCTAGGTCAGCTTTGGTTTTCCTAGCCCTGTCCATGCACACTTGAACAATATATTTGTCCTGTGTTGCCTACCCCTGCTTCTAGCTGTTGACTGCTTCTTATGCTTCAGTTTAATCAGGAACTCCTTGTTCATCCATGAAGGCCTTCTGTCACTTTGCTTTACTTCCTACTCATCAGGAGGAACCATTCCTGAGGTGGAGGATGTGTTCATTGAAAATCAACCAGGTATTCTGGACCCAGCTTCTCTCTGGGACCATATCCCATAGGATTCTTCCCTGAACAAGTCAGCTGTCCTGAAGTCTATGCACTTCAGATACTTCCTGGCTTGAAAAAAAATTGCTTAGGTTTAATTTATATCATCAGATAGGATTAGATGGGCACCCTTAATCATGGACTTTTTATCTTCCAAGAAATTGTGCTATGTAGTGACTTATAATAAAGGTGTTGATGTCTGTATAAAAGCTACATAAGTATTCACCCAGCAGTCTTTGTTTGAAGGCTTTTGCAAAATATTTGGAAAAAAAACTTTCCTAAGTGTCATGGTTTCAGCACAAATACAAAAAGTAGCCCAATACAAGCTATTATGAAGAAAATTAACTCTATCCCAGCCAAAACCAGTATACTAAATGGCCAACAGCAACAACAAAAAACAGTAGAGGCTTGTTGGAATAGAGGTGATCATAGAAAATTGGATGAACCTACTGTGTCTATTTTGAGAAATACATGAAGATGTTAGGCCTTAAGATTATCAGTAGTACATTAAACAGTGTTTATAGGTCTTCCTTTGACCCTGTTTTGGAGGAAGATAGCCATCTTCTCGGTTGCCATGACTGTAACTGCCTATACTTTTGTCCCTTGAAGCAGAAACCTGTCTTCTTTAAGGTCATTAGCCAGTAATATTGTGCAATCACTCGGTTACCAAATAATTTTAAAACTAATTTAAATAAAAGAATGATCATACACATGTGTTGTACCAATAATGAATAATTACTTTCCACAAATATTATATTTACTTTAAAGGACTGTTAACAGAAACTGACTTGAAAGCACATTTCAGAAAACAAAGCCCATAAAAAGAAAATGAAGTAAGCTAAATAGTCCCAGGATTATATTCTCAGTCCTGTTGAGACATGCAAAATGAAATCCAGAGTCCTACTTTCAAAAATTGCTGATGTGGGATATATCTAGTGATATTTTAGACCCCTGCAAAGTGGTCACCTTTGGCTGCTTGTACAGTCAAGGGAAAGAAAGAGTCATTTCCACTGTGTAGTTCATCAGACCACTTTTAGGCACCCTGTGTCTTCCCTGACTATATGCGACATCTCTATCAGACACAGATCTCCAACTTGTAGGTCTCCATACAGAGTAGGAAGAATCTTTAGTAATTAGGCATCAAACTAGCAATAAGTATGTCTACAGCTCCTTACAAGAACACCTTTCCACATGCTTCGTTCTCTCCAGGGACAAGGCTGATGTTTCCATTAACTGTAGCAGCCCAACATAGCACTGACACAGGGGCCCTTGGGTACTAATTCTCTGCAGAAACACCACATGACAGCAATGGTAGCATCTGCAGAAGAATCTGACAGAGGCTTAGACCCTCCTGAAGCTGAGGTTAACCAAGACTTATCTGGGTCAAGTTTAACACAGCCACTGAGCCTCTTTGGCTACTGTGTGATATAGTGGTATCTATAGGCAATTGACTTCTACAGTGTCACAGCAATGTACACACCTGCTTCCTTATGCACCAGTATAAGTTCCTCTGTTTCTTTTACCAAAGTGTGGTTTGACTTGCCAGAAGACTCTTTGATTTATAACCACCTTCCTGCTACTGTCTTGGGCTTAATAACTGCCTGAATATGCTCTTGGTGTATCCAGAAGTTCTCATTGTGATTGCTAGTGAGTGAGGAAGGAAAGGGACAGGAAAACAGGAACGGTCTATCCTACATCCAGGATAGTTGAAAAATTTTGCTGATTATGCTCAGTATCTGATACTACTAGATACCTGCGTATGCATGCAATCATGCACCAAATGATGACTGCCTGCTTTGTGCACATATTGAACCAAAGAGATCCAACCAAGTTACATCAGCTCTCAAAGGCAGGTTATATTAGCTGTCCCACACAATGAACTCAGAGGCATGCTAATGATGCTGCATAGCTGTTGGCTGGTCTTGTGCTGGTGTTGGCATATGACCATCTGGATGAGGCATATGACTGTCTGTATCTACCACAAGAGACCTTTCATAAGGACTACCCAGACACTCCTGGAGAAAAACTCCCTCAGAGAAGTATTTAGTCCTTGCTCTTAATTATCGACAATTGACCACGCCAACATAATTGACCAAAATCCTGAAGACTGAAGGTTAACGTGCCTATCAAGATGCCTTTTTATTTGCACGTACTGCCGTAACTCGGGATTTTGGCCAACCATTTCTTATATTTCTCTTTTAAAAGGGGTACGACCTGTTGATACCAGAGATGAATGAGGAGTTATGTGAATACGTCTGCTCCATCAGTTTCTATTTGCCATCCTGAAGCTGCACTGCGTTTCTGTCTGTTATTAAGGTGGGGGAAAAAAGAAAGAAAAAAAAATAAGTCTTTTACAATTTCTTGAAATGACTACTTTGTACATTTTTCTTATTTCTCCTACCATGCCTTTTCTGAATCAAACAGCACACTCTTCCATGTTTCTTTCATGTCACTTTAGAGCCTCTGCAACTGTAGTAAGGAAGTACATTGTTTTCTTTTTCCTTTCATAGTACTGGGACCTGTTGTCCACTAAAAACTTAGACAGGTATTGCATGTATATTTTCTTATTTTAAATGAGTCTACCTAATCTTTGGGAAGTAATTAATATCTATTTTTCATTCACAGACCCAACTATTTTTGTTTTGCGGTTTGAGGAGTTTTACCCTGTGAAGCTACAAATCAAATTGTTTTTAAGGAATCTATTAAAATTGTTGGAAAGTGAAGAAAAAAATTGCTCAAATACCTCTAAACCAAACCTGTAAATAATTGTATTTTACAGTGTAGATATCAATGCTGGTATTCCTTATATTTACTGGAGATGATTTAACCTGTAGCAATCCTGTTAGGTTGTATTTATCATCTCTGGAGAAAAAAGGGTGCTTTAGGGTAGTTTTTCTGACTTATTGTAAACGTGCATACAATGATTAGATGAATCACACTTTAAAAGTTACTGCTTTAGTCCATCAACTCATTAAATCAGATAATACCACCTTATTTCTCTGGATTTGTTAACCCTACCTTACTTCATGCTCTTATCCAGGTTAATTTATATCTCAGAATATCAGCAGAATTATTATTTACCTCTCTGTGAAACTTCCTTCATTTCCTTCTATGTTCTTCTTCATTTGTCCAGCTCTCAGAAACAGGCACCTGTCTGCCAGACAGGGCCTGAACGTCATGAGACTTCTCTCCAACACAACTCCCGGACTGGGTGCTAGAACTAAACAAAGTTTTACCCTCCTTCATTTTAGTGTAGTGGTGCTCAGAGCTGATGACACACAACTCAGGCTGTCCCACAGAACGAAATCCTTCTGGATTTAAACTCCCTCGTTTTTAGTTTATGTTACCATATAACATCAAAGTTTGCTATAGGAAATTTGGACACACTGCTGTTTCTTTCAGGCTTGCCAAAAAAGCTTAAACATAAAACAGATGGGCACCAGATTAAGTTCATATTTTGTCAGCAGAAGTTCCTGTTTAAAGGGAATGTCTTTTATGTCTTTTTTGCTGTTTTTCTCTATTGGCATTGACAGCTGGAATTGAAATTTTACCTGCCTGCCTTAGATTCAGATCCTATGTCTGATGCTGAAGTGTCTTGGCAGTGCACTTGGGAAGCGAAGGAGCAGAGCAGCCAATGCAACTGAGTGTGACTTTATTGCTGCTGGTCTTCAGGTCTCATCCCCCATGCAAGCTAACCTGGCAGGTGTGTTTCTCGAGGGAAAATTATTGTTAACAGAGAATGGTTTAGGTTTCAATTTAGCTTGAACTTTCCAGATGTTTGCTGTGGGGAATTCTTTTTGCAATTCCTCCGAGTGAATTTATAATCAAATGAGTGTTCGGTTTCATATTACTGCATGCTGAGAAGGAAGTCTACCATGGGAACAAATATCTGAACTAAATTTTCATGTTCTTCAACTTAAAAAGTGGGAGGAGTAAACTTTAACTTCTGCCTCCTCAAAGAAATAAAAAAAAAAAAAAATGCTTCCTGGACTGGCATAACTTAAAAGACTGTAATACATACTATGACGAAGGAGAAAGAATTATGTTTTCTTCTGTAATGTAGGCACAGTGAAAAGCTGAATAATTATACATGGTACTAGACATGAAAAACACTGTTTAAGTTCTTGACATTAAGTACTAAACTGAACTGACAGGCTGCAGCTGAGCTCTGTATCTTGTGATGTTCTTGTCTGTGGGAGAACTACAGCAGAGCCTCAAAACAACAATGGCATTTGCATCCGATCACTTTAGAAATAAGGCATGAAAAAGTCTCCTGTCCAGACGTTTCTGTGGACAGAAAGGCAGACAGCAGAGGCCATAGGATGATGTGGCCTTGTGAGTCATCAGCCTGCAGGATTACAGATCAGCAGCCATAGAAATCATCCTGAGATATTTTCAGGTCCTTTTTCTGTGCAGTAAAGATGGGGTTCAAAATTACCGCTGGTATTGGCTGTCCAGTAAGTTGGTTTCAGTGTTCCAACCAGAAGCTGGAAAATCAGATAATTTTCAAAAAGGAGGAATCAGGTACACTGAACTTATGCATATTGTGTGCATATTTCCTGGAAGGATGGTAAATACATAAAGGTAAAGAACTCCTAAGACTGACAAAAATAGTTTTTTTTCATAGAAGTTCTTATTTTTTGTCAATTTTTTTTTTTTAACAAAAAGTGTGCAAACTGTCATTTTAGAAGTACACATGGATGAAAATAATCCGTATCACACATTTTTTTTGAATTCTTCTTCTTTTATCATCTTGATTATTTTTCTTACTTCCCTGGTTTCAGCAGAGAAAAGATTAACCATAGGAAAGAGGCAAATGCTTTAGTATACTCAGGTTAAAAAGGTACATCTGTTGCTCTCTGGAAGATACCTTTTTCTCCAGACCAGAATTATTGTAGTCTCCGCCAGATAGAATTATTTTATAAATATCAAATTGAACTATGACTCATCATGCAATGACTTAAACTCAGATGTGAAGCAGAAAGTTGTAATCAATCCTACCTACTTAGGCAGCATAAAAAGCATTTTAGCAAATAACCCTCACACCGCTAAAGGATCAGATCCTTTTATCCCAAAATTTGTAAAAGTCTGCATTCAGTAATATATGGCTTTATTCACGTGTTTTCTCCTGCAGAAAACCTTGTATATGTTACTTGTTCCATGGACCTCTTAGACAAAATGCAGAGTAAAATCCGTCTCTTTATTTCTGTGTTGCTTAATTTTTCTGAACAATAGGGACTGTCGCGAATGAGTGGTTAGGTCACCTAAATTATCACTCCAAGGTTTTGCAATAAAAGATTTTACTGAAAATTTAGAAAATGTGTTCCTACATATTTCGTTGGCAAAGTTCACTCTATGAGTTATTAAATGAATAGAATACTGAATAAAAAGGGGTTTTGAATAGAATATGATTTATACAGAGTGGAAGAAAGTGTAAGCGGGTAGGGGGACCCTCCCATTGGGTTATCAGACTGGACCCCCTTGCTTTCTAAATTCCTTCTCTGAGAGGAGCCTAGGTGCAGCTGGATCCAGAACTGGCCTTAGACCACTATGGTTTATGTCTAAGGAATATGTTTATCAGTAATTCAGCAATGTGCTCACAGTTTAAAGAGAGAGAGAGAGAGAGAGAGAGGAATCTAGCAGCTATTAATCACTAGTTAACTTAATATTTACAGAATGGTTACAAAGAACTTAATATTACAACCACAGTAATATGATATTATGCTTTGAATCGATTCACACACATAATCATAAAAATTCCCCTCGAGTTCATTGAAATACTCACTTTAAATAAAATGATTTTTCAATGGGCAAAGGTTGAGTCTTGAGGAGATCAGCCCAGGTAGTTTGTGAGTTACTCTGAGAGGCGTCACTCAGAAGGAGTTACGCGGCACAGCCCGCTGCGGACCAGAAGAGCTCGAAGGGCCTTCCTTGGCACCGCAGTTTATAGGGTCTCAAGAGCATTGACTTCAGGCATTAGTAATCTACCATCCTAGTCACAATCCACATGATGCACACAGCAGCTACACAATTCCAGTACTACCCAGAATGCAGAGATCTGATATTTACCAGGCGGGTGCAGCTCCAGGCACCAGGAGATTCAGGTGTGGTCAGGGAGCGCCTGATGGACCCAACTCACTGCTCTTGTACAAAGGCAAGGAAAGTGTCAAGTAGTCCCAATTCAATGCACATCAGCCAGTTGTTCCTGCAGTACAAGCAAGACTACAATGTTGGCTGATTCTGGGATTGCCAGGTGTGAGGGGGAGTTGCACCACCACAGGGACACAGTGCCTGTTGCAGTGATGTGGGAATCAAGAAGGCTATGATTGATTATGAAAAGAAGGACAAATTTTTTATGTAACACCTTAAGCGCTCTTGCTGTTGCAATGGAATATTTGTGCCCTTGTATAATAAACCTTGGAGTTATATAGCTTGGGAAATGATTATCACCTCATAAACAGGAAACACCCTCAAGGTATCATCTAAATAATATAGGCAATGTGATCACAAAAATCTGTGTTCCAGCTTCGCAGCAGTCCTACATCAGTTCTTTTATGGTATCATTATGTTAAATGTTTTTAATGCAGGAATATTTCAGAATAGCAAACTATTTTCTATTTCACTGCAGTTTCATTCAGGTCCATTAACATGTGAACGTGAAATAGAAACAGACATTAAATGACTTGTCTAAGGTCACAGTGATCTACTGGGTTAGAAGTGGGAACAGGGACAGAAAACACCTGACATCTGATACTGAGTTTGAGTTGCTGTAGGACTTCATACACATTGCATGTGCGAGGTGACTCACAAGAGTCATTAGAGCTAATGTGAACACCTATGTCTAAATGGCTTACCTTATCTATTATATATACTCAATTCTGAAATTATATTGGAACACACAAAGATGGTTGTCCATGTCCACCCAATGCAATAAATGTCAATACAGTTGACAAGTTCTTGCTAATCTAAACCTAATGTTTATATATTATATGATATTCATACCATAACTTCAGGCTTAACTTTCTTATTGTCACTGTGTGTAAAAATATCTCCATCTTGAATATGTAACAGATTTTGTAACCTAAGACAGCTTTGTTACTGGGCTAAGCTATGAAGTCAATGCTGCTTTGACACATTTGATCTTCAAGAACTGGAATGACCAGAGCTGACTGGAACATCACTGCACCAACAGTCACTGTAACTGCATCTCTATCTCTATCTGTAGTGAAGAGGGACGTGAAGCAGTCGTAGCTGTGCTCAGTGCTGCTGAAGGATGCTAATGGCAGGACACTGTATAGATTTCATCAGCTGTACAACTTACTGCAGCTCTGCGGTCTCTCCACTACTTAGTGACACCACATCTGTTAATATATAACAGACTTGCTGTAATAGGAGCTGTAATTCTCATATAATTTTTCTCTGTATAAATCTTCCACAGTTTGTTACCCCCTGTGAGCAGTAAGATAGCAGGAATGGAATTTATTGTCCACAAGACATCAGTTCTTTCTAACACTTTTTCCCAGGTTCTCATTCTTTAAGGAACTATGGCCCAGATGAACATTTTACAGTGTTTTTACCGTCTGTATCCTGCAGATTATATAGTTAAACAATAGGACCTTTGCTGCAGTGCTCATGGCTGCATAAGTGTTCAAAAAAGTTGGGCTGGTGTCCTGGGATTGGGGTGGAAAGGCAGAAAGCTCACTCAGTGGTAGGCATGGTGGCTGCTCAGCTCTGCCTACCAGCATGCTTGCATTCTTAAAAATATCAATTTCTGTATTCAGACGTCTGCAAATGTGAGTGCCACATGCAGAACTCTTGCTCTTCAGACTTCAAAAAACTGATTTGATAGGCCTTTTCAAGCTATTTGAGATCATCCATACTGAGAATAAGAAGCCTGACAGCTGTTAGCAGCAAAGAATACAAATGATAATCAGAGCTGATAATCAGCTGTCATAAAAAAAGACGAATGAAAACCAGAAAAAAAAAATGCTCAAAAATACCAGGAGCATGACTAGTTTGACTGACATAGTGGATAAGGCTATTGTTTGTTCTTTGTGGGATTTATTCAGCTTTGTGATCTATTTTCAGAGGTGTGTGCAAGGAAGGAAGAAGGGAAGAGAAAGGGAAATCCTAGAAAAAGAAGGAAAACAAAACCATATACAGATTTCTTTCGCATCAACAGTTAATTGTATGCAAAAGAAGCTTAGTACTGAACCACTCTTCAATTCTGAATACATATGGTTTTCCACTCTTTTCACTGACATTTCCCTTTGTTTGCATGTGTGATGTGATATGATGATGATAATACAAGCATTTGGCCAGGTTCTGTCCTTTGGCACATGACTCACCCTTCTTGTTAGTTGTAGTATTGTCGTTGCACTATTTGATTATTTATTCCTTCACTGAAGGCGAAAACATCCAACTGTCCCATTAAAGAAGACAATGCTAACACTCTTCTCTCTGGCTGTTAGTTTTATTTAAAAGTCTGCTTTCAGTAAAAGCTAAGACAAGAATTTGTAAAGTCTTTTTTAAAATTCTTGTTTGTATGTCATAAAATCTAATAATATGGAACTGCTGAACTACATATTTTCTATATATAGTTACATTCGCTTAGTTTCTTACCTATTTTGTCTGTGTTTCCGTTTCTGAAACATCTGGTTACATCTCTTTTTTCTTTATTATACGTCCACCATCTATACACATTCACTCGATCTGAGAGGAAGTCCAGCAATCCGTAAATACTATTTTTGGCTTAATTACCTTTAAATGCCTAATTCACGGTAGTCATGCTGATATTTCTGCACAATTTTCTCACAAGCTTGGCTATTAATATTACATTGTAGATCAGCACATGATTTTCCTTTTGAATCATTCCACTTCCATTTCACTGAGGACTGTACAAATGTATAAATTGATACTGCTGAGCTTTTTAGATTTAGCCAGCTGCTTGAAAAACGTTAATAGGTTTGGTTGCCTGGGTATACTATTCCAGTTCAAGTCTGTCAAATCATGTGTCTCAGCGGAAGATATTGCCCATAGCACCTTTTTCTAATCTTCTACATTTCCCTAAAGTTTGAAAAGGAGGGACTGTCCCATGACCAAATACATGATTTAGACCTGTGATTTTAAGAATCAGATTAAATAATACATATATATACATATGTATATACACATCGTTTTAAGCACAAGCATGTTACATCATGTGGTGATTCTGACATTAGATGAACGAAGGTAGGCATGCAGGTCGCTCTAATAATACACTCAGTTGTTAAAAAAATAAAAGGACAATACTTGAGTTTAGAGATATAACAGCTAAATATGGCTGTTTGTCTTCTAAATGTGCCAGCCAGGTGTTTGCCCACTTGAAAACTACTCCAGTGACTGCAATAGTGTGGCTAATTTGCTGAAGTGCAAGAGTACTAAATTGGTCTCTTCAGTTAAGAGCTCCATTTCCTTGAATTTTGTTTTTTTGTTTATATCGCTGAAAAATGAACTTTTACAAATGCTTTTCAGTAATTTATCCCTCTGAGTGAGTATATAGGCATCCGTGCTGTCCATCCTGGCCAACACTGCAGGGAATATTCAAGGGAGCTTCTTATTTGGCTAACGGGTTAAAGTATCCAGCTGAGGAGGACTCCAGGCTGATGTCCTCTATGAATGAAATACCCCATGGTCACATGCATACACATTTCTTGTAGTAAAATTCTGTATTAAAAAACTACAAAAAAAGCCTTCATTTCACAGTCATGGCATCAATCTGTGATGGGTAGATGAAGAACATGAAATTCTTTGTCAGAAGTGTACTACAGTACACATAGAAGGTAAGACAATAGTAAAATGCCTGAATAACAGAATAGTATAGGAAAAAAAACCCAACAAAAAAAATCAGGAGCTTTATGAGGCAATAATATGTAGGGATTTTAAATTAAGAGGATTTGAGGCAACACAGTCATCTTTACTGTCTCAGGTTTGCCCCTTAGAGCGTGCAGTAATTGCTCCTTCCTATCAGAGCCAAACTATACAGTGTTCAAATTGAATCAAAGCTGTATATTTTTGTGTTTTAAGCATTCTTAGTAATTAGTATTCCAAGACAGTTTGGTCTTCTAAGGGGGCTGCAGAAAATTTCCATCTTTAAAGTGAAAATCCTAGTCAAATACACTGATGGGTAGATCAGCTCCAATTAACTCAATGAGTTTACTATTCTCCTCATATTTATCTGCTGCAGCTTGTATTTTTAAGTTATTAATCCCCATTAAGGACAGCAGGCATTAGTCACTGGCTAGGAGGGAGTATAGAGGTGCAAAGCTACTGGATCTACCATAGTGGGAGCATTGCACAAAGCCCAGGAATGCCTAGTACCGAACTACCTGCAGGAGTTGTAAATATGTATTCAGTAACAGAGGACTTTATCATCAGTATGTTTTATGAGTCGCCTTTTTTTTTTTCCCTCCTTCTACAAATCATTCTACGCGACAGAGAACTGTCCAGTAGTCCAGGCAGAGGTACTTTATCTTCATTTTACAAACGGAAAGATGGAGATAGATATGGATAACACATTTCCCTAAGATCTCACAAAAAGTGCTATGTTCTCAAATCTCATCCTTGGCCTGTCTTTTCTTGACCAATATTACAGCTTTACAGAATCACAGAATGTTAGGAGTTGGAAGGGACCTCTGTGGGTCACCTACTCCAACCCTCCTGCCAAAGCAGGGTCACCTACAGCAGGCTGTAGAGGAGCTTGTCCAGGCAGGTCTTGAATATCTCCAGCGAAGGAGACTCCAAAACCTCCCTGGGCAGCCTGTTCCAGGGTTCCGTCACCCTCAGAGGGAAGAAGTTCTTCCTCATGTTCAGACAGAACTTCCTCTGCTTCATTTTGTGCCCATTGCACCTTGTCCTGTCGCTGGGCACTATTGAAAAGAGTCTGACCCCATCCTCCTGACACCCACCCTTCAGATATTTGTAAGTATATATTAGGTCCCCTCGAAACCTTTTCTACTTCAGGCTAAACAAGCCCCGCTCCCTCAGCCTCTCCTCGTAGGAGAGATGCTCCAGTCCCCTCATCATCCTTGTAGCTCTCCACTGGACTCTCTCCAGTAGCTCCTCATCTTTCTTCAACTGGGGAGCCCAGAACTGGACAGACTACTCCAGATGAGGCCTCACTAGGGCAGTGTAGAGGGGAAGGAGAACCTCCCTTGACCTGCTGGCCACACTCTTCCTAATGAATCCCAGGATCCCATTGGCCTTCTTCACGACCAGGGCACACTGCTGGCTCATGGTTAACCTGTCGTCCACCAGCAGTCCTAGGTCCCTCTCTGCAGAGCTGCTCTCCAGCAGGTCTGCCCCAAGCCTGTACTGATGCATGGGGTTGTTCCTCCCCAGGTGCAGGACCCTGCATTTGCCCTTGTTGAACCTCAGCAGGTTCCTCTCTTCCCAACTCTACAGCCTGTCCAGGTCTCGCTGAATGGCAGCACAGCCTTCTGGTGTATCCACCATTCCTCCCAGTTTGGTGTCATCAGCAAACTTGCTGAGGCTACATTCTAAATCTTCATCCAGGTCATTGATGAAGAAGTTGACTAAGACTGGGTTGAGTACTAACCATTGGGAGACACCTCTCTTCCCAACTCTACAGCCTGTCCAGGTCTCGCTGAATGGCAGCACAGCCTTCTGGTGTATCCACCATTCCTCCCAGTTTTGTGTCATCAGCAAACTTGCTGAGGGTACATTCTAAATCTTCATCCAGGTCATTGATGAAGAAGTTGACTAAGACTGGGTTGAGTACTAACCATTGAGAGACACCACTAGTTACCAGCCTCCAACTAGACTCAGCGCCGCTGATGACAACCCACTCAGTTCTGCCATTTAGCCAGTTCTCAATCCACCTCACTGTCCACTCATCCAGCCCACACTTCCTCAGCTTCCCTAGGAGGATGTTATGGGAGACTGTGTCAAAAGCCTTGCTGAAGTCGAGGTAGACAACTTCCACGGCTCTCCCTCCATCTACCCAGCCAGTCATGTCATTGTAGAAAGCTATCAGATTGGTCAGGCATGATTTCCCCTTGGTGAATCCATGCTGACTACTCCTGAT
>Ga0065711_1007520_pt1 | contig 24043 bp, 10 predicted proteins | sample Hoacrofraction12_FD_59098 | JGI IMG/M metagenome (GOLD analysis project Ga0065711, IMG submission 59098) | Hoatzin crop microbial communities from Cojedes, Venezuela - Epithelial fraction 12 v2 (version 2) | ecosystem: Host-associated > Birds > Digestive system > Esophagus > Crop | place... | reverse complement strand
TTCCCCATCCCTCCTCTTCTTTTGAATCAGCAACGCTCTGCTTCGCGAGGACTCTCGGCAAGGCTCTTAGAGAGCAACCGAAGAAGTCTGCTCCGGCTCCTTTTCCTCCGAGCTAAGTAGCAAACCTGCTTTCTTAATATATCTTCTCGCCTGCGTGCTCCCAGCTTCTGTCCTGCTGCAAGTTCTCCAGCAGGATCCTCGCTCGGACAGCCGCAAGCTGTAGGGATACGGTCCCGATCCGGACGCGGCTCCTGCTGGCGAGGGGGAGGGGGGAGGAGGAGGAGGAGGAAGGAGAGGTCTTGCTGGGGAGGGAAGGGGCTAAAGGTGTTTTGAACTTCTTTTTTTAGCCTTTTCCTAATGACATCTTCCTCTGTGGGAGTGCGTTGCCACCTTCCCCGCACGTTAATCTTGCTTTCACTCCTCCGGGCACTTTCTAGTTCTGAGCTGGCAGCTGGGAGGATTGGGTTTGCCCCCCTCGCGTCGCAGTGGGGAAGGGCGGGAGAGGGGGCGTATTGCGTAATTAATCCTTCCAACTTCACCTTCCGCAGCTCCATCTCCAGCCCACTGTTCTCACGTTTCTGTTTTGTTTTTTACACGGAGGAGGTGAGAAAATAATGCTGCTGTGTGGGTGCGTGTTGCTCGAACTGTTTGGAGGACCCGAACAGGATTGCTGCTCTCTGAACAGTTGGAAATAATTTCTTCCAGGGGTACCAATGGAGACTTGAGGAAGAGGTTTGAAAGATTGCTTTCGATGCAGATCTTAAACACGTCGCCAGCTTAGATGCGACATCAGGAACAGATTATGATAGATCTGGGATTTTGAACTTCTGTCCTCTGCAGGCTATTTTAGTGTCTTTTAATTAGAGTTTATCCTCAGCTGACCCCTGGAATACTGAGACACCATGAAGGACTGCCAAAACAACAGGAGGTCCCTGGGTACGCAGGGGGCTGAAATATTCCTGGGGGTGGGGGAATGGAGATGAAGAATGTGAATTAAAGAGCAGAGAGCAAAATCACTCTCCTACCCCACGGGGATGAGGAGGTGGGGCTGAGAAAATTAAATAAGCAAATTTCTCCCTTTTTCTTGCATGACCCTCACAAATTCTTGTGCAGACACAGATCAGTAGTTATGCCATGGATTTCAGGAATTTGTAAGCAACCCAGAGAAGCAGAAGGTGTGTAGTATGCCGAAATGTCAAGCGACTATGAGCATATGCCATGTAGGGCACAATGGTACCATATGAAAATGTTTCAGAATCTAAGAGTATGTTATAGATACACATGCCATACAGCTTGAGACTGGACCTCTCTGAGATACTTTGCAGAGCCATTTGATCATTCAGTTTTTCACAGGCCTCTGATTTCCTACTACTCCTTTCAGCTCACATTTCTTCTAACACCTCAAGTTCTGCCATTAGCTCCACACCACTGCTAATTTTTTCATTTATGATCCACACTTCCTTTGTTTATAAAGTAGAATTCTATTTCACACCTTCTAGGTATGAGGCTCAAATAAGGACAGAAGAGGAAGCAGGCCATTCCCCCTTTTCTCTGGGACATTCTTCAAACTCTTGAAGGTCTTAAAACACTTCAGACATGAAAACCCTTATAGCCATTGCCAAGAGAAGCTATTTTAGAGTATTCCAAAGCTAGCCTCACAGTCTTCGGCTATGGAACTCTTTCTCATTCAGTAGTCCCATTTCTAGGTGCAAGGGTAAGGAAAAAAAATAATCTAAAAAAAAAAATTAATATCCCCACAATCTTTGTCACAATCTTTTTCTCTGCTATATCATGAATGTCTGCTGGCTAGTGACTGCATGAAGTTTTAGTCAGTGTGCATTTGAGCTAACCTACCTAGTTTTAGTGTGTCGTCTCTATTTTCAGGTGATACACACAGCTAAACTTAGACTAATTAAAACTTTTAAAATAAACCAGTGTACTATATAGAGAAAAATAATTATATTTTTCAAAACTACTCCAGGACATATTTTCCAGTTTTCTCTAACAGCTGGGTCTGTATTTCTGGTACAGCTCAATCACTCTTTAGTCAGCTAAATGAGGCATCAAATTTTCAAAAGCACTCAGCAACTGGCAAAACTGGCAGGCAGAGATTTAATATATCCTTCCTTCTTCTGCTTCAGATGCTGCATGACTTGCCTTTGCACCTATTCTTGTCCTCCTCCACTTCTTTGTCAACACAGGTGATACCTGACTGCTCAACCTTGAATGTGGTGCTGATGCTTTACAGATACCAGGAAAACCTTCCAGTCCCATGGTTTCCAGCATAAGGATGAGTGTTTTGGCCTTGAACTCCTTTGGAAATCTGCCAGATGGTTGGTGTCCTCACTCCTCCTTTTATGTTCTATATGTGATTGAAGAAACCGCTTTGAAAACACCCACCATTTGCTCTGATCTGTTTTATTCCAAAGGGAAAATTATTTATCCTTCAGGACTTCTCTTAGTCATAGGTAGAAGTTATTCCTTGCAAGATTGATTAGCAGTATCAGTTAAGGGGCTGAAAGCAATGTGTTTACACATACAAATGTCTGCGTGCACACACAGATATTTGGCCAGCACTTTAGTTTGAGTACAGGCATCAGTGCAGGTTCCTGTTGATACTGAAACTCATAGGAATACTGAACTTCAGGAATATGAGCTTTCACACTGTTTAAGGGACAAATTCTGCCCTCAGACATGAATACAAATAGTGATGACATCTGTGGTTATCTAAGAGTGGTAGCTGGCCACTGGAACTGAGCTTGGGAACGTATTTCTGATCCCTAGTTTTGTTAGACCTCAAGAAAAAGAGTACAGGCATGAAGCAAATGTCATGGTAGTGAAAGTGCATTTGTAACAAAGCCAGGAGATGTCAAAAGCATCTTCTGAATTTAAATAGATCATGTATAAGTACACGTGAAGGTCACAAAGTATTACAAATAGAGTGGGGTGGTGCTGAAGACGAAACGGAAAGGGAAGCATTTATTACTTCAGATTTCCAGTAATAGCAGCTGTGGTTGAAGCTGCTTTGCTGCTTGCTGAGTGTGGCAATAATACTGTGCTGGCCCTGTGAAGATTCAGACTTATTGCCGGCTTTGTCATTAGCTTGGATGAACCCAAATGCCTGCATTTGAGGTGGGTTAATCCTGTACATTAGCATAGACTGAAACTGCATAGCAGTCCTGATGGAAAGCAAGTGGGGGTTATGGGGTTACGGGGTGGGAGCAGAGCTAGGCTGAATATGACTCATCGTGCTTTCTCACTGCATAAAAGGCAAGCTGTATACTTATCTACATTAAATGGAAAGTGGCCAGCAGAGCAAAGGAATTATTATTCTCTCTCTGCTTGGCACTGGTGAAACTGCATCTTTGGTTCTGTGTCCAGTGCTGGGTCCCCTAGTTCAAGAGGGAGGTGGATACTTTGGAGATGGCTCAGTGAAAGACTACTGCCATGGCCTCTTAGGGCACTGACCTCCGAAGAGAGTTGGGCTTGTTGGGTTTGATAAAGAAGAGGTCAAGGGGCACCCAGTAGAGGCGTATGCCTAGCTTTAAGGATTGTAACTAAGATGAGCCAAACTCGTCTTGGTACAGTCAGATGATATGAAAAATGGCAGCAGCTGCAAGTTGTGCCTTGGGAAGTTCAGAGTCAATATTAGCAAAAGAAGTGTCCCTCCACAGAGAAGAGCCTAACCTTTCTTTGTGCTGTATACATCAAGAAAAGCCCCCCTTTTTTTTTAATTGCACATCTGTGCCTGAGAACATCAGTGAAATATGGGATCTGCTAAAGATAAAGCTAAGGACATGCACGAACAGGAGAACATCTTTTTCCTCTGATAAGAACTTTCTACCTAAAATAATTTGGGGGGGAAGAAGATGGAATGAAATTGGTGCTGTGATGATTCCAACTGAAGTAGGTGAGAGTTATTTCAAACACTGACTATTTGGCATCATTTCAAGAATGATGCGATAGTAGTGCTCTAGTCGAACAATGGACAGAAAATATATGGACAATTTGCCTCAAAACATACATTAGGTTTGGCAATCTCTCCGACCTCTTAATGTATCTTCTATCTCCCCTATCTCTCTCAAAAATGCCAGTAGTTCAGATATTTGTCTTACTTCGTGCAATTCACCCATGTTCATTCTGAAGATTCTGGAGTGGATTCTAATTGACATTGTAGATTTAAATACCTTATTATATTTATGCTGTTCCTTCTTGGTCCTTTAGCTTTCCACAGTAACTTTTTTCCCCCTTGTACCTTCTTATTATTATCCTTATTGATGCACACTAACGCATTTGAGCCTTCTCCTGGGAACTGCTGGAGTTTTCAGCCATTGACGCTAGGTGTGAGTGAGGAAGGGTCTATCAGAAGTTAAACTGATCTGAGATGCCCACTGCCACAAGCCAAGAATATATATCCGGGGCTCAGATAATTCAGCATTAAATTATAGAAACCCTGTCATGAACTGAACCCTTAGCTATGCTTACAGATAATGAAACACCAGAGAACTGTCTTGTCCCTTGCAGATTCATCATCAGAATTTTTATATTTTTCTAAGGTTGTAGACTTTGTTTAATTTAACAACAAAAACTCTATTTTGTGGTCAAAAACTGAAAACTTCATCTAAATTTAACCAAAATGTTCCTTCCTTTTTTTTCATCGTGAGTGCTAAATGCTTAAAAAGTTGTAACTGGGTCAGCTGAAAGAAAGTCCTATTCTGAGAACTTCTATAGAGGCCACCGAAGTGGGTCTCCAGTCCTCTGTGGGTTAGAGGAGCTAAGCAGGCTGTTGAGAATTGAGATTACTCCAATGGCAGAGATAAATGGGCATAATATCATGGTATGTTAGATGCTGACCTGCATAAGTTATAATACAACCTTGTTCAATTCCCACCTAACTTTTTGAACCATTGCAAATCACATGCACTCAGAGGACAAAATACCTTTGAAGTCTGAAGCAAAGTCATATTCAAGTTCTGAGGAGCCTAAGAAATACTATGCAAAATATTTTCCCATCTAACGTAAGAGAAACAAAAATTATTAAGAAATTGGAGAGCTCTCTCATGTGAAGATAGGCTGAGAGTGCTTGATGGGGAGGAGGTAAAGAAGATGGAGCCAGACAATTCTCAGTGGTACCCAGCAAAAACACAAGAGGAGATGGGCACAAATTGATATACAGGACATGAAAACATAAGGAAAACCCCTTTTTTACTGTGAGGGTGCCCAAAGATGTTTTGGAGTCTTCTTCCTTAGACATATTCAAAACCTGACTATAAATGGCCCAAAGCAACTTGCTCTAGTTGACAGTTCTTTGAGTGGGGGGTTGGACTAGATAATTTCCAGAGATCTTTTCCAATCTCAGTGATTCTGTGTGAGTCTGGAAGATCTATGAAAATCACTTAGACTGCTCTGTCAGGGCTGGCAAATAACCACCTGTCGTCTTGCTTTCTCTTCCATATTACGTCTGAAGCCTTGAAAGGAGAAGATTATATAGGTGTACTCTTGTACCAAGGTGATTTGATAAGTGCAGCCAATGCTTTCACAGAAAAAATATGTGGAGAGAAATGAAAGACTGCTGCTTGCACTCTGTTCTTGAGTGCTCAGAGGAGAGAAGGTGTGTAATTCTGTTTGAAGAGCTAAACCTCGTTATAATGCCATCCCCCATAAGCTATGAATGGGTAGAGAATATTGCATCTGGGCACATCACTTCTCAGAAAGTGAAGTAATACTGCCAGAAGCATGAACCCGTCTTTACTGAAATGAAATGTAAATCACCAGCTTCCATCCTGTCTCGCCACTTTCTACTCTTGCATGACAGCTTTTAGGAAACTTTCCTGTCTGAGAAAAACTCTACCTTCAGCCTTATATTGTTTGCTGGAATCTGAGACGGAATTTCTATATTTAAATGAAAGACCCATTTCTGTTTCATCTGCCCTGCTTTTCTCTCCTCCTGGATTAAGGGAAGTTTAGCAAGTCTCAGGTGAAGACCAGATAAGTAAAAATGTCCCTATTCATTCAAACAAGACGTTTTGTTGCTTTCTAAGTATCAAGTATTTGTTTCTTTTCTTCTTAGGCTGCAGTCTGTGCTTAAACTTTTAAATTGCTGTGTCACGTAGGATTATTAAGGGAATTTAACTAGATTACAGATGAAGTTACAATTGAGATTACTCCTCTCTTGCTTTCTTTGCCCAATGGCAGGCACTCTGTCATCTTGGTTTCTGTCACTTTCTGGTTTTCACCCATTCTCAAACTTCCTCTCTTTTCATTTTTTCCCTCTCATCTTTGTTGAGGGATAGACTATTGATGTCTTGCTAGACTAGAAAATTCTAGAGGTATTTATTTGCCTTCTTCAGTGATATGTATAAGCCTTTGGGAGCACTCTTGTAAAGCGTTTTAACTGGAAGATCTATGAAAATCACTTGGACGACTGTCAGGTCTGGCAAATAGCCGTCTGTCTGCTTGTGTTCTCTTCCATAACTGTCTTCCACAGTAAGTCATGCTGCTATGTGTCTCACTTCTCCCTGTTGTGAACTATTTTCTTCAAACACATGCGCTTGTGTTCGGCTGTCACTGTTCACAAGCAATCGACTGTAACTACGATAGTGGGTTGGCATTTTTTTTCTTCCCAGTTCAGTATTTTCCTTCCTCTTCCATCAAGAAAAATTGCCAAAATCTTCCTGTCTCCCACTAAAACATGAAAAATCAGAAAGTCTGATCAGTACTGCATGTATTTCATACTGAGAGCAACATAGCCTGTTTTCCAGAACCGCTCTAGGACTTGGCAAAAGTGAGGTCATACTTTTTTACAATGTTGCCTGATGATGGTTCCCAATAAATTACAATCAGGCTTTGGCCAGGTTATAGTGTAGTCAGCACTCTGAGGTGCCTAAGATGATGATTTCTCTGGCTGCAAATAGAGCCCAGACTCCTGGGTTATTGATGTGGTTGCGGACTTTGGCAGAATCTAGAGACCCTGCTAGTTCAGCTGTGGTCCCTGTCAGAGAGAAGATCGATTTATTTATATTAAGCTCTGCATAATACAGGTGTGATTGTGTGACCTAGGTGTTAATGGTGCCCAGCTTCTCTCTTTCTTCATGCTAAATAAAATAGAAGATTGCAGGAGCAGAAGAGCCAAAATTGAGAAGTATATTAGCTTTATAGGTGATATACTTGTATTTTCTTTCAGGTAAAAAACATTTCATGAGCAGTATTGTAATGGTTTTGCTTGCAGAGTTCAGAAACCTGCTTGATAGAATAAAAAAGCTCTGGAAATACGGATCTATTTGGTATCATTTGTTGAAGTTAGAGAAGTCAGTTAGTACAGCAGAGTTGTTCACACTTTGGATGACAGTGAAATCTTGCTTCTGAGAAGGGAAAGGGAAGGTGAGCAAGAACATAGCTAGTACTACTAAAGGCAAGGCAAAGCTTCCTTAAGGAAAGAGCTTTTGATACTAGCTATTTTTGTTACAGATGTGGCCTAGAGGAGCCCAGCAAGCTCGGAACCCCATTGTTCTAGGTATTGTCCTTCAGATCCTGTTTTGGTAGTTTGCCACTAAGTAGGTTAGAGCAAAACATTATTTCCCTGATTCTTGCTTTACACTTGTGCCACAGAGCTCAAGTGAATTGCATGCAGCATACAACAAATTCCAGGAGGGCTGGGCCAGAGCCAGTTTTCAGGCCTATTTCAGTAGCTGACAGGATCTTCCTGGCCATAAACATAAGAACTGGCATGCTGGAAAAAACTTGAAACAAAACTCAAGCTGCTAGGTCAAACCAATACAGAGTTAAAAATGGAGGATTTCGAAAAAAGTGATGCAGAATGAGAACTCTTCCTGCAACTAAACCCATTCCTTCTCATTGGGAACACTACCTACTACAGTGTGGAAACAACAAGAATAGAATGGATGGGTTTAACAAGAAGGGTAAATTGCTGCAACTCTAAATGAAAATGTTCTTATCTTTACTGCAGTCTTGGGACCTGCAAGAGGTTGACAAAACGTGTAATCACTTATTGACAAAAAAAAAAAATAGAAGAAAGTGGCACATTCTCTCCCTTGCAGCTAGTACGCTCTGGAAATACATAAAAATGATTTATAAGTAGTAAATCCATATGTGTACCAGCCAGCAAAGAACTACCAGCTTGCCGAGGAGGAGAAAAGAAATCTACAGCAATCTAAGCCACAGAGGATTCATGTTACAAGTAAATTTAAGGCACGCTTTTAAAATGGCATATGAAAGGTCACGTTAATTCCTGTAAAAGCATGAACTCAGGAGGAATTTGAGACCTACTGGTCTCAAAAATAATACGCTTTTCTGTGTCTTTTGCTGTCAGGATAAATTAAAAAAAAAACAAACAACAACCTTAAGCCACAATGAATCCTGTAATTGTCCCTGCAAACTATGGTCAAACAGAAGCATAAACCTTGAAGAACAATTTTAATGGGAAAGCTTACTGAAGTTTCTAAGACCTATGAGTGAAATACACACATGGTTAGAAGTGTTAGATTTTAATCTTGTCTCTGTTCCAATTTACTAGATGCTTTTCTCTATCTTCCAGCTTCACAATCTATAATATTAATTTCTAAGTTAATATTAATCTATAATATTAGCCTGCATTTTGGGGTGTGGAGAAGTAGTTGATGGCTGCTCATGCTTTGTGTCATACATGTTCAGAGACAATACAAAAGTCTCCTTAAGTGCAAAGTATTATTTAAAGCACTCCCTGTATGTAACACAAGGATGGGACAGACCACTCGGGTTATCATTTCAGGTACTGTAATGGGACATCATCCAGTATTACAATGATATTTGTAATATCATTGTGAACACCCATACACTGCAAACTTACACAGTGCTAATCATCCCATACATTGCAAACCAAACGTGCTTCATTGTCCAGTACAATCTTACAATTCACAGTACCAAAAAGAAAAAGGCCTCAAATGGTGGTTTGCAAAAGGAAGAGAGCAGAAGAGATCGAGGGCATGGTCAAGTAGAGAGTATTGTCAGAGTAGCCTAATCTTGATTACTCTATAGGGCTGAATGTATTTATATGTTTTTAGATCCATTTTTTAAAATTATTTTGCCTCTCTGAGTGATACTCTGCTACATCTAAAAGCTCTTTTATCTTCAGCACAGCTATACTTGTGAGTGAAAGACACAAAAATTCTCACATCTGAAAACACCCTAAAAGGAAAGCAATCATGAATGGCCCTTGTAGCAAGTTTTGTGGAATTTTAAGTTTTAGTTGTGATATAAGATGGAAATTCAAGTGTGACCATTGCAGCAGCCTGTGAAAACTATAAAATATAAATGTACTGATCAGGATGTTCCAATATGGCTTGTCGCTGTGCTCCCAAGCCTGGTCACCCTGACCTCTGAGCCATCAGTTTCATGTAGACTCACAGCTAATTTAAAGTGTGGTTGTTAAAGACTAACCGTTCTGTACACAAAGTGATGAGTAGTATAGTAGAAGTACTGGCTGTTACCAAGAGGTGTGTTGCTGATGAATGAATTTAGAAAAAATTTAGGTTTACAATTTACAACTGGCCTGATTTCTCAGTTTTCTAAGCATTGTCATTCCAGCAGTCTCCAATTCCTTAACTGATATATAATATACAGATATATTCATCTGCAACAAGTTACAGTCACAGTGTAGCTGCGTATCTTGGCTGTGCCAATGTGCATACTCAGCACAATCGTTAATTCTCTGGGTGATGGAGGTACTCTCCAGATAGTTTCTGCTGGCTGAGACAAGTAATTTGAGACCATGGATTGACATGACATGAGGTGGTTGACCGAACTTCTAGTTGCCTTCACAACAAAGTATTTGACACACTATTGCAGAAGCTCTCCAAGTGGGAATTTCAGACAGTCCTGGAGATTTTCCCAGGCAGTTCCTGCTGTGTATAAGCCAATCGACAGGCACTGTTAGTATGGGAGATGCCTCCAGGTCATTGGTGCTGCAGAATTGACCAACCTGTACACAGATAGACTTGTAACTAGTCATTAGAACTGTTCTTGCAGATACAGAAGTGGTTGCATATAACCCTTAAGACATCTGGGCTAGTTTTACACACATAAGACTCTGTAGCAGCTGTGTTATAAGTATTCACCAGAGCAGCAGTTCACTGAATCTCATGTGATTCAGCTGAAGATGCCTTTGCAATGACACTTGCAACAGCGACTTAGTGTCAACTGTCTGGACACTAGCTGACCAACCTGTCTGAGAGATTTTCTCTCCTGCGTGAACATTATCTTATGCAAAAAATCCCAATAAATCAGTATTTTTTAATAAACGACCTGTTTTATGAGTGTCTGTAACACCCATTCTCATGTACATCACCTCCATTAGAATGCTCATCGACAGAGGGGGAAATGTGTGGGGCCAAAACACCATGAGAAACTGGGACTTTGGCTCAGAAGCAAACTTCCTTACAGAGAGGTGAATACCTACTGAGCTGACATGACTAGAATAATTAGATTGGTGTTGGAGGCCCAGAGTTTGACCTTTGATATACTGCTACAGAGCTGTTAGGGATGTAACTTTTATTAGTTAAAGCGCAATTAGGCAGGTGTTATGAAAACACATGTAATTGGTAGAAATAACAGAACTTAACTATCGAAGGATATTTGCCTGGCAACTCGCTACACTGATCAACGTACAGCACCTCAGAGCAGTCCACCAGTCACAAGGTTAAAAATCCAGAAGTTGCTCATCCACCTCAGCCAGAAGGGGACAACTCTGCCTGCTGGAATGCCTGACTCTGGAGCACCTCCAGGGACACCCGGGACCAAGCTCACGTGGCCAGGACTGACACCCTTAACAGCCTACTGCTGACTGACCGTCAGCTGCTCCTCTTGTAAGCAAGGAAAGGGGAAACAGAAATAAGCACCGCTCTGTAACATTGTAGTGTTTTATGCATCGGTAACCACTCTTTCACAGAGGCAGACCCCTTCACGTGGATCCAATTATAGCATAATAACTCATGAATGCTTTAGTCTGCCCTGATCTGAAGTGCAACAAAATCCCATGCACTGTGTTCTGGAGAAAGCGGCAAGTTGGGGTTTTCTGTTTTCTTTTTGCAAAATGTGCAGAGTTTCTGGGGTAGCTCTGCACTGGTTTTGTAGGCAAGGCCTGTTTCCTCGAGTGACGTGCAATTATTTCCACTGAGACTCCAACACCACAAGGATCAATTTGAGCGTGCATGGCAGAGGGGTACGGTGGCTCAAGAGATTATTAGAGGAACAGGGGTTTTAATCCCTAGATCACAGCACCAGGAATTTGCTGAAGCTGGTAGTTATAAAAATTACTGTCCTCTAAAGGGCATTTATGTGAACCAGTGTATGAAATGCTCAAGATGCAGCTCAACAAGGCAATTTTCTCAACGGCAAGGCTGGTTGTCCATTGTTGCCTTTTTTGTTTGCTAGCCTACTTGCCTGTGTGGATGCAGGCTGATCCAGACCAGCACACTGAACTAACCCAATCTTTTTCTTCCCCCCTCCCCCTGCCCGGGGAGGTGGCATTATGCTCTTGGAGGGTTTACTTTTATTCCTTTGCACTTACCAAACTAATTCACTGCATAGATGAATAAAGAGCTGAGCTACCACAATGCTGGGGCTGTTGGAGGGTAGGTCCAAAGGGCAAGGTACAGATATTTTGCTTTTAGCGCTAAGAAAAATGTGACTAAACCCACAGCTTCAGTCCTGTTTATGGTGGAGATACTGATTTGTGAACACCTGTACCAGCAATTTCAGTAAAGATTCCAATATTATTCTGAATATGCCAGCAGGTTTCTGTACATAGCCACTGAGACACTAAGTTTCTCACTTATCGCATGTTATTCTACTATCTGAGGACTGGCTTATTTCAGAAAGAAGGACGGTGAGGTTTCTGGTAGAATCAGCTACTTGAAAGAAATTAGCATATGAACACCACCAGGGGAAAGTGTAGGAATAGCACCTGGCAAGGGATAAGAAAGAGGAGTTTTAAAGCGCCCAGAATTTGCATCCTGAGCATTTCTGCTGCTGTGAGTAATACTGAAATGCTGAAGTTCATTGTATTGATGCATTTCTGCTAATTATTTACATTCTTATTGCTCCACCCATAATACTCTGCATAACCAAGAGCTCCATGGATAAGTCTCAGCTTCCTTTTTTCATATTATTACATTTCTTTTCCAAAATTTAAACAGACATCCAAATTTCCATGCAAGAGGAGACATCTCTACGCATATCCCAGTGACTTCATACTATCCCCACTTTTGTAGTGTTTGGGGAAAACTCAGAATGCTTGAGGACATATTGTCTTTTCTTCAGTTCCCTTGTATAATTTGAGTGACTTTCTACAGCCCTTCAGACTGTTTATAGCTCCTGAAAGCTCCCTTAGGCCCTTGATCACAGGCTAGATACCACAAGCACACACTAAATGGTATTAAGTGTCATTGTTTCCTGAAAGACCTTGAGCCTGCTGGAGGTTCTCTGTACAGGAGAGAACTCTGCTCTAAGTCAGATAAGAAGTGAATGTGAGATATTAGACAGGAGTGAAAGAGAGGGTTGAGATCTTCAGAGATACAGTGGCTATTACAAAATCATGTAGAGATCCGTGACCATTATTGCACAAAAGGACACTGAAAGAGTTCAGCTTGGTCATCATCAAAGCAGAGGCTGACAGGAAAGCAATTACTCTATCAATACAGTAGGAATAAACAGAAAACCAGGAAAGCAGTGTCTCAGCTAAAGGACAAAGTTGACACAAGAGCGAAAAGGTATAAAGTTGCCATGATTAAATTTAGATTAGAAATTAGCAGTAGTCCTCTGAGCGGGAAGTCTGAAATAGCCAGCTACCAGGGGCAGCAGGGCGAACAATTTGCCTAGTTTTAAGACAGCACTCCATACATTCTGAGCATTTGCTGAGATAAAATAAATGGATGCATATTTATTTTACTTGCCCGTCAGCACTGAAAAGATAATATAAGCACAAAGAGATCATTGTCAAGTCGTTGCATCCAGAAAGGAATTCCAGATTACAGGCTAGAGAAATATTTACATAATTTTTCTATTTTATTTTGAACAATGTAAAACACAAGGTTACAATCAGCTGGTAAATTTTGTTGTTCCTACACAGAAAAAAGCACTCTTATTCACAATGCTTGTAAGTGATTAGCTCTAGGTGCTTCTTTAAGATTTCCCTGTGTGTAAGGAAACTTTTCTGCCATCTCTGAAAAACAGCTACTGGCGAGGTAGTGTGGCATGGCCCAAAATGTAACAGCTGATTAGGAGCCTCCCAAGTTTACGATGTCTAGTATTTTGGATTCAGGTGGGGGAAAAAATAATTTATGTCATACTGCCCATCAACACCAACATCAGGTCTTTTCTACAAAACTTCAGCTTAAACTTTACCATACAGCAGGTGAAGACCCTGGAATTCCCTAGCAACTGAGAGGTGAGTAGGGCTGGCAGGAATATAATACCCACAGAACTGGAATAACATCAGTGAAGACATTGCCTTTGAAATAAGGCTGCTGGTTAAAATATGGCACTCTACTTTGCAGAGGCCACCATCCATTCCTCTCCATGTTGAAGGAATATATGAACAGTCTTACTGGCCTCCGCAGCAGAACTTCAACAGTTGACTCTCCAAGTCATATGCTTTGATTTAGGAAATCAAAGATTAAAACACTTGAAAATCCTTATGCTGTTCATACACTAGGGCTGTTAGCGCTTATTTTCAGGACTTGTCCATGAGTTGCCACTAAGAAATTTCCCTTTGTGGTAGATATCACCTCTCTACCTTTACATGGATCTTGTAGAGCACCAACTGGTGGGGACTTTTTGCTTCATAATTGTGCTGTGTTCCAACTGCCAGTAACAATGAGATCATTGCAGTGACACATAAGCCACTCTGTGTGCCTGAAAACTGACTGAATATCAACATCAACAACAAATTAAAGACTGGCCAGAACATGAACAACATTTCAGGGTGAACTGGCCTCTTGTTCAGCCTCATTGGTCCCTAGCTCCACAGACATGTTCAAATTTCTTCATGGTGCCCACGTTATTGGTGCCACGCACTCCCCTAAAACTCATCACACCTTGGACTTCCTTGGACCTGTGTAAAGTGGGAATGTAAACCTGTCTTTTTTTCACTTTCATATTCTTTTTAGTCCCATTTAAATTTGCAGTATTAATTTCATTGTCTCTTATTTTAAAAGTATATTGTACAGGGGGGCCGGAAGAGACTGCACAGCTTTGAAATACTTGCACTAGAACAGGAAGACATGGCTTGTCTTTCTGTCCAGTCACAGGGCACTTTGAGACCAAGTGGGGATAAGATGCTTCAAACAAGCGTCAGATACAGTGTCCGTAACAGTCCCACTCCAGTAAAGAAATTGGGGTGGAGACCTCCGAGGTTCATCCCATTCACAGCTTCTGTGGTTCTATGATTCTTGCATCATTAGCTGCTAAGTGCTTCTTTAATTCACTGAATCTTCTTGTTATGTAACAAATATTATTAGTGGCCTCAAGCATAAAATTTTCTTATTTGCATCACAAATTTGTGACAGAAAAACAGTAGTTCACNGAGCTTANTAGGGCATGAAAAGTCATATTTGGTAAGCAATAGTANAGACAAATGGTATTTATGAAACAGAAATAAANAGAAGAGATGGAAATAGTTCATTTTTAAGTGTGTATGTAAATCAATTTCTAAATATCTTCGAGTATTAGGAATATCTTGGATCAAAAAAAACCCAGTAAGTACACCCTTTAACATCAGGCTTTGGTCCTATTTAATTTATGTGCCTAAGCATTCTTCCTGGCCAGGTGGTTCTGAACCGAAGCTTAAAAAAACAGCTGAAGAATACTTTTTTAATCTTCTCCTAACCTATCACAACGAAAGAATGGTGTAACAGGTTTGTTAGTGAGGCACTAGTGAGCATCAGATCCACAGACCGCATGGCCAGTTGAATAAATCACCTTGTCTTATTGACCACATAGAGTGAACTGCAGATTGTAGGTAAAAAGAAAAGTATGGACAATGGAATGAAATGCATGTTTCAAACAGTTCTGGTCAACTAATAAATTGCTAGAGAATACCACAGAGAATATCTGTGAAAGTACAGCTAAGAGAGAGACTCCAACATGACTTTGAACTGTATTTTATCTTCTTTGGTTTCTTGTCTTTTTGTTGTAGAAGATTTCAGTTTCAAAGTTTTCAAAGTGAAAAGAGTAATCTGTTCCTATGACAGAATAAAAAAATCTGCCAATCTCACTAATTCAGATTTGGCAGTTTTCCTTGCCAGGTTGCAGTTGATACTCAATATTGACATCTTAAAATTCAGGATTTGCATTTTCACGACTAGGCACACCCTGTTGCCAATGTATGTTAAGTAATGTCACTGTATATTTACCCCAGGGAATAATACCAGACCACTATAGCTGAATTCAATCACAGGATTGATGACAAGTCAGTTTGCACCTAAACAAGAGAACATCACATTCCCAAAAGCACTGAAAAATTAACTCTGCTCATCATGCCACATGCACTGCAAAGTAGAGCTGTACCATGCCAAATTGTATGATTTGTGTTAATTGTATTACTATGATCTTTTTCTTGATTTAAGTCTAAGCCAGTAGGATATGGTTTCAATTGCTAAATGTGGATGCAGCTCAACTTTTGCTCCCTTCAGCCCTTCCCCTTCTCTATAAGATCTGCTAGGTTTCTTCTGCTCGGTATCAGCATCTGCTTCCTTTGTTTCTCCAGGCTCGCTGTGTTCCATGCAAAGTCTATCACCTGCTGCAATTTCTGTTCCAAAGGCAGGTGAGTGTGGGTAGGCTGACCTTGAACAAAAATTAAAGATGAACTACTTCAATAAAAAATAAATGTTGATTTTAACAACTAATTGTAAAGAAAAGACAAATGCAAGAATCCTAATTAAACATGCAGGGCCCAGTTCTCAGACCTCTTGAGCTACAGTTACAAAGCACAGGCCAGACAGCACCAGAATGTTTCACATAGAGCAGTCCTGAGGAATCGCTATCATTGGAGCTAATGAGAGGTAGGGCTACAAAAGCCTTCCACTAGAGGATGGTGAGAATGCTTACTCAGTTTCAGGATTAGTGCAATCTTTTAGGCAGTGAATGTTGGTTAGGTAGGGACCCTTGCTTCACAGGGGAGATGAAGGAATCTCTAACTATCTTAAAATGATAAAGGAATCTTTCTTATCTTGACTTTTTCTGTTTTTCACCTCTATAACTTACAAATCCCAAGAAATCTGTTTATAAAGTGTCATATTCAAATCTATACTAGAGAATGCAGACTGATTGATGTTGCCATTAAAGACAGTAGATCTCTGTTTACTGATATGGGTGTGGGTTTTTTTTTTTCTAGGGAATTTCAATGTGAATATGTGTTTGAATGAAAAAAAACTAATCATAAATTTAAGACTGGTTTACTTTTCAAAAAACTGTAGATACCTCTGTCCCTCCTCCCTTTTAATGATTCCTTGGCCAAGCAAGGTGTATTTATAGCTTTCTCCATGTATTCTTTCCCCATAAAACAATCCCTCCAAAGAGATGCATCATATTTTTTTTCCTCTCTCTCCCTTTATGGGAATATCTGTCTGTAAGGACATGTCTAGAACTGCCCACACTGCCCACAATTCAGTCTGCTCCAGGGAGAGAGAGACTACTACTGTGTGTTATCAAAGTTCAATACCACATGCCTTTTTTGCTAGCATATTATCATTTAAAATTTTGTCTGATTTTTGAATTCTTCACTTTAACATTCCTGAATTTAACACTGTTGAACTTTTCTGAATATTTCCTACCAACCACATACCTGCCTCTAAAGTTACATTTTCTGAAACCTATTCCTTAACATACTTCTAACACCTTTAGCTCCCTTTAATATCCTCTTTTTTTATTTGCAACTGTCATAAAACAGACATACTTTTGAATTTGACCAAATCCATTAACCTCTTTCCTACAAACATAATAAAGGATAATGAAGAGTATAACCATGGTAATGAAAACTAAGCAACTCAGACTCCTTAGTGATCCATAACTTTATCATGTTTCATTTCAGAGCCTCTTATGTTTCCTTCCCACACCATTCCCATACTTCCTTTCTATAACTTCATCTCCATTTGAATAGAGGTTTGCTTCTCAAATAAGAACAGCGCAGAAAAATCTGCCCCAAAAGGAAAATACAGACATGGCAGAGAAGAATTCTAGACTCTAAGGATTCTATACTCTACTGGCCATGATAAAGTACTGGCAACCGAAGGTAGTCCAATGAGCTGGGAAGCCATAAATAAAATTTCTTTGTTTCTGGGCTTTCATGTGAGTGAGATGACATACCAGTGGTTACTCTTCCCAGGTCTTTCAACCTTGTAACTTGTAGATCTGACTTTATGGCTTCAACAGAGGGAGTTTAGCCAATACTGTCAATCTCTTTTAGGTGGTAGGGAGAGCTTTTTCTTCCCACAGTTTGAACACCTGCTTTGCAGTGCACTTAGAAGGGTCTCACTGCTGTCTCACTTTAAGCACACAGAATGCTCTAGATTCTGACAAAACCCACTCCCTTCCCTTTTTTATGGAAAAAAAAGAAAATTAAGAGAAAATAATGATATTTTACTCACTCAGAAAGCATNACTCATTGCAGGTGAGTGAGCAAATAGGAATTTCAAAGAAGAAATAAATGTGCAGTTCTGCTCTAGAAATGGCTATCTCAAAATGGCTCTTTCGCAGCACATTCTTCTTGAGGATGTTGCAGGAAAGAATGGGATTGTGGCATATAAGGCACAGATACACAATATAAATCACATAGGAGACTATCAGATTCTCAAATCCTGAGACCCCTCAAGCTTCTGTAGCAGAAAGAATCATTAACGCCTTGGTCTATTTTAAACCCAAATAAACCACAATATAACTCCAGCATTATTGTAAATTTGCATCTTTGCTTTCAAGGTGAAATTTAAATTCTTGGTTCTAAAAGAAAAAAAACAGGCCAACCTACCATAACTCATGAGTTTTTAATCTAAGCAAATATACTAAAGAATATCCGAGATAAAGGATTTTGCTCTGGAGAGAGTAATGCTTTTGGAGTCTGTGTGAGGACTGTAAATACAAACGTGGTTTCACTGTCAATGAGACGACTTCTACAGCTGGTGATTGAACACAACCTTGCTTCTGCAGATGCAAGGTGTTATGGTCTTTTTCAAGAGTACAAGCTTTTATCGGATCATTCCATAAGAGAAAGGAACAGAAACTTATTCACTTAGCAAATGAGCTAATCGAATTGGACACACCCTACTTTGTTGTACATAAGTGAATCTCTGAAAAATTTCAAAGCACTCTGTTCCTACATCAAGGATATACTACTTCGCTTTCAAAACCACTGATCGCATCTTTATTTGTCTGAGTTCTGTTTAAAGAACTAAAGTACAATCTACAGTATTAAACACCCAGCAAGTAATATAATTCACTAACCTTACATGCCATAAAAATAATCCACCAGGGAAAAGGAGAAGTTAGACTAAACCATAACAGAATACTTCAATTTTTTGAAGTTACTGCTGAACCTCACGATGCAAAGAGACATCCAGTGACAACTTAGTTAAGAACCTCCGTGTTCATAAGCAAGCTCTGGTGTTTCCTTTCTAAAGGAGTATATAGCATTACCCAGCTGCTTTCTGTCCTTAATGCTAGAAAATTTTCATTCCATCACTGAATGAAAAGACGACAACACATGTCTGTTTCTCAAACTCTCCAGTTCACAGCATGGTATTTTAGACTAAAACACTTTTCTTGGCAGAGTATGCTAAGCTACAAGGCTTTCCGCTGAACTGGTTAATATGAAGGCTTATGTTCCCTTTCATCACCCTTACTCCCATGACAGATGCTAGTACGGTAGTGGCCAGGAAGGAGAGTTACAAACGGCAATCTCTTGAACTGACAAAGCAATAGTCAGCAGACTCTTCTGTTAGCGGCCTCAGACTCCACAAAAACTGGTTTCCTGAGGTTATCCTCGCATGTAATGCCAAGTTCAGCACATCTTCAAAAAACGTAGCCTTCTCATGTGCACGTAGTCCTCTGCTTTAAAAAGTCTAATCCCAGGATATACTGTCAGTCACAAATCTGATCAGTTTGTTACTGGGAGAATTACTGTTGTTAGTAACTGTGACTCCAAATGTGCAGGCATTAGCTAACATGAATCAGAGAAACCTTTTTTCTCTGAGAAAACAGTGTCATCGATTGAAAAATCACATCCCTTGGGAAAATATGTTGGGATGGGCTCTCTTTCTGACAAAAGCAACTTTTGCTGTTGACTACATGTGCACCTCTGAAAAAGTATCTCTCTTAATTGTAAAAGCCTAAACAGTAATAGCTGTAAATCTAATATTAGGATTCTGTCAAGGAAAAAAAATAAAGAAGAGGTTGAGATTATATAATCCAAATAATGGCTGGCTTTCGATGACATTGGAAGAATGTATTTTCTCTTCAGGTGTAACTAGGCAAGTTAAGCTTTGATCATGATTTTTCTAGATTTACTCTGAGAATTTGCCCCTAAAAATAAACTCTGAAATTAAATCTTCATGTGTGTTATGTTCTGCTTATGAATGTTTTAAAATTACATAGAGCTTCTCACAACCTCACAAAAATCCATCAAAGCCAGTGACAATCAGATTCCGTACAGAATACATCAACTGACAATGCCCTATTGATGCGTCTCACTCTCTTCTGTTCAGGTTTCTTCTGTTCCCATCCCTACGCTCCTAGTTGCCTTTGGCAACTGGGTTTGTATCCTCTAGATACAGAAAGTACAGTCACTTCCTTTGAGTTGGTTCACCTAGGGCTGCTTAACGTCTGATTTATCCAAGATGGAATAATTGGCAGATGTTGTTAAAAAAAAAACCCAAACAAATGTGGTTTCTGTTAGATCAGGCATGATGATCCAAATCAATGTATTTCTACTTCGTAACTATAGCTAATAGTTATCTTTCTTACTAAAGGATTCCTTTTCAGTGCAGGTAATTTGATAAACTAAATTTATTCTTATATAACCAACGTCTTTACAGCAGCTTTGCTCAAGCGTAAAATCAGTTAAAATCCTTTCTTTGAATAGACTTGAATTCCAGTTCTTTTCAAAAACCTGCTAAATTTATATGATGAATAAGTAAGTTTTTCATCTATCAAATAGGGAATTCACCATTTCTAAATACAGTAAAAATGACAAAAGTAAGAATCTGATCCGAGTGCTTTAACAATCATGTTTTAATACATGATTGCTTTAGCAAATTTACAGAGACAATGTGTCTTCTCGGCTAGTGAAGGAAAGGACTGTATTATACAAACCTAGGAAGAAACCACCCTTACAAAAGAAAGTAGCTAAACAGTACAAAATGAACAATAAGATCATGTGAATCAAGGTTCCCTTCTTCCAGATATTTTATACGCACTGAAAGTCAGTTGTTTCATTTATCTGGATTTAATTTATTCTACTCTGCAAAACAAGATGAAAGAGTCTTCTCTTACAGATCTCACTAAAATATATGCAAAGGCGATTTATATGAGTTTATTTATGCGGATGTTGCAGTTCTTGCATGAAGTAGATCTGACAATTTGTAGCTGTGGATCAGCAGCAATGTTAGGTAGAAAAAAAATGTTACAATTGATTGAACCTCCTTAAAATTAAGAATTGTTTTAAGCTTTCTTTGGGAAGCTGGAAAAAGACCAATGAACTTCCATGTATAGGCCCCTGATAGATCTGTGGGGACAAATTCTGAGCTAGAATCCAGGGTCTGCACAGGAGCACAGACTACATCTAAATTTAAGACATTATTTCAAACAGTAATCACTCACAGGGTAAAAGCTGATAAAAATCCATTTGCCTGTTTTCAGAAATTGCATATCACTTAATTTATGAGAACACAATCAATTATCTCAGGGGCAAACTTAGTACTCCCTGCTTCAGTCACGTGCTTAAGTCCAGCATGACATCATGTGGTGGCAGGACTAATCCTTGAGTAGTTATCAGAAAGAACTTGGATGAAACAGGCTCAGAGAGTAAATGGCAGTATCTTGAGAGAGCTCTGACAGAACAGAAACAAGACACTTTTGCAAGAGGGAGGCAAGAAAACCTGCACGGCTGCTTCCTCCTTTATTATCGAATAATTTCAGCCTCCAGAGCTGTCAAGCTAGTACATGACCCAAGTCCCAAAATCCACTTAAACCAGCCAGCTGATTTTGATGTAACCATGCTTTTGTTTGACTTGCCAAGAGTTCTGAATGAGTCTCGTAATTAAGAGACACAATGAATTTGATATGCAAAGCCTCCTATGCTTTTTTGACACCTGCTTTGTAAATTGTCTCTCACTAGGGAAAATCTAGCAGAAGCATTTTGTTCATTGTGACTTCCATTTTAACAGCTATTCAGTATTATCTTACAATATGCTAAAATGTAATATTTTTTTTTTCATTAAAGGCCCATAGTCTTATTTTCAACTCCTCTTCATTCTCTGCACTTGCAATAAGTGTGTTTGGGTAATAACTGGCTTTGTATGGCAGTCCTTTTTGTATACTGCATTACACATATTAGCTACAGATTTTATCTTGCCATTCAGCATTCCTACATAGTTCGTCAGTTCTTTTTCCTCTTGTAACATATCAAGTGTTAGGGTTACTGTCACATGCATGTGCGATATTAGCATGAGGACAGGAAAGAAAATGAGGCTAAGGACCCTATTTTTTCTTTTGATAGTTCCTCCAGTTTTGTTAGACGTGTTAAAATATCATCAAGAAGTAAGCAAATGTTGAACTGAAAAACACTGTCTCCCGTGAGAAGCCTCTGATGTTATCTTCATCAGCTAAGTTTCTTCCACAAGTAGGGGAGGTTTGTTTTTTGTTATTATTTCTTTTTACAGATTCAATTTTCATGCATTTAGGAATTCTGAAGTTGTTAAATTTCTCCCCCAAGGGTAATAAAATTTTGGATTAAGAGTCAAGAATCTTCTGCTTTAAGGACACTGCTTTATATCTATGAACACGAAGTGCTAGAAGGATGTTAACACATTGAAATCCAGAAGTAAAACTATCTAACCAAGTGCTCTGCCAGTGATCTCTGTTAGAAAACATATACAATCTAAGTCTTTCCTTAAGCACTTCTATTTGGAAATTCTTGAGCATTTGGTCTTATGCACTCATTAATTAACTTATGTAATCATACATAGCTGATAGTCTTAAAGTTACAGAATGACATACCTAACTTGCCTTTTGTAACGTACCAGAATTTTCATGCTTACTGAAAGAATAGACAGAAAACCACTGGTCATTTAGGTCTCAGTGCATTTGAATTAGGCTGTTTTGTGGGCTACCCTGAAGGTTTCTGGAAAGTGTCTGAGCTTACACAATCCTTGCTAACATCAATGATCAAAACCCAAAGTCTCTTCATGTAATTCCATTAAGCTCTAGCAAGTCAGTATTTTTTTAAAAAGAACTTTCTCCAAATGTGTTTTGTTTGGTTGGTTTTTTTTGCAACTTCTTCCCTTTTTTTCTTCAAATTTTTACTTAGATATTGAGATGGTTATTCATATTTGACTTGCCATAAATCATGTTTCTGACAAGCAAAAATGAATATAAAATCAATATTCCTCCATTTTTGGTCTTTCAGGCTATTACATATTGTCTCATAGGAAAACACGTATATTCGTGAAGAATGTTCACATGAGAACTTCTTGCTGTACATTCAGATAAAAGCAAGGCCATGCAGGGGGTGTAGTAGCTAGTACCAAGTGGGAGCTGCCTGGAGGCTACTCTGTTACAATGAGCGGTCTGAGTTTATCCAGCGTCCAAGGAATTTGTGCACCACAGCACAAGCCTGAAAGCCACACCGTATGTGCAGCACAGCACAAGCCTGGGCCTGTTCAGGTAATTGTTACATGGATCCCTAGTTCCTCAGTGTATAGCAATCTCCCAGTCAGGATCAATACAGCAGGTAAATACATTTTTTTCTGAGACATTAATAAGAACAGACGACTAGAGTTACGTTTACTTGAGGATATTTGTTACGTAAGTCTATGTCTCTGCAATTACAAATACATTTTAGACAGCTGAAATCAACATAACCACATTTTACTTGCATTTCCCTCCTAGTCTTTACTTTTCAAAACACGTCAATGAATATGTGTCCTTTCATTCTTAAAGTCACCTCTGTTCTAACATCTGACTGCTTAACTGAAGCACCAGTCATTACACAAGTGGTTACACGTAGAAAAGAGAAACTTGTTCCTTCTACAAAGGCTAAAGTTTTCTCAGAGATAAAGCGTCTGATTTCAATGTACATTAAGTTCCCTTTACCAAGCTTTGATTGTGAAAGTCTTTAAAATGACTATTGCTGAGTTTCAGCATCCATGCAGGGACAGGAACGACTCTCACACATTGATGCAATGCACAGTTGATTCACTTCATTACTCTGCTTGTGTGGTTATATACATTTTTCATATCTGCACATGCAATCACGCTTATTCGGATAGGCTACAGACATAAATCACGCGCTGTTCACACACCCCATATTCCCTTATGATTGGTAACTATGCACTAACTCCAATAGCAACAGACCGCCTCCACATCCTTGAACACATCTTGTTCTTGCTAACCCACGTCATGTGCAATATCAGAACTTTCTCGATTGTTATGAATAACTGCCCTTTCCAGGGGCCTGTTCAGTTATGCGAACTGTTTTGCTTAAGCGGCCTAGTCATGCTAACTCTCAAGCTACATCAACCCCAACAGACTATAGACTTTTTTACTCTGTACAAAAAGCAAAATGCATGGGAATCAAAAAATGGTCCTTACTCATTACAGGCCTGATGAGTAAGAAAAGTATTGAAAAGAAAGAGCAGAAAGAAAGGGGGTAAAGCTGCACGCACAAGCAAATCAAGAATAAGGAATTCACTCACTACTTCCCATCAACAGGCAGATGTTTTGCCATTTCCAGGAAAGCAGGGCTTCAGCACACCTAACGCTTACTTGGGAAGACAAAAAC
>Ga0065711_1006872_pt1 | contig 24043 bp, 11 predicted proteins | sample Hoacrofraction12_FD_59098 | JGI IMG/M metagenome (GOLD analysis project Ga0065711, IMG submission 59098) | Hoatzin crop microbial communities from Cojedes, Venezuela - Epithelial fraction 12 v2 (version 2) | ecosystem: Host-associated > Birds > Digestive system > Esophagus > Crop | place... | reverse complement strand
CATGAGCGGGGGTACGTTTTCTTTGACCATCTTTTTCCGGCTGACATACCTGTAGAAGCCCTTCTTGTTATTTTTCACATCCCTTGCCAAGTTCAGCTCCAGCTGAACTTGGCTCCAGCTCACTTCTTTTTCAATGCAAAGATAAGGAAGAGCTGGAATGGAAATCTGAGGCAGAAAGTAGTGGAAAGATGGTAAAAAAGAAAGAAAGGAGAGACAAGTAAAGCAAAGAGCTCATCCTTAATACAGAAATAGACATACAGTTGGACTTCCTGGTCTTCAAGGTCCTTTCCAACCTAAACGACTCTATGATTCTATGAACCAGAAGCAATGAAAACTCTAAGTAAGGTAAAGATACCCAGGGTGAAATTCCGATTTCAACTTCAAAATATAATGCCCCCGGACTTCACTTGAAAATGGACTTAATAATTTTTATTGAGGAGCTTACTAAATTAATACATCCAAGGGCTTTGGAAGTTTACCATGATGTCCAGAGAAAGACAATCTGTATGGAATAAACTAGTCCTCTGATATGAGGCCAATACTGTGGGTAGGCTTAAGACGAATGCACAAAGTATTAGAGGGGAAGAAAAAGAAAAGACAAGAGAAGAGAAGAGCAATTTGTAGCTTGATAGTGAATGAACACAAGGTAATGAAATAATCTGAGACTGTGGATTACACAGCTATTGAAAGACTAATGGATTTTTGCATTTAAATTTTATTTCATTTTATTTCTGTGCTATAAATGCAATCCTTAGCTGAGCTTGTAGAGTAGGTCCAATAATTGATCTAGAGATTTTGGCATTAATAGAAAAGAAATGTACACTTTCACTTGTGTGGACTTATTTTATGGACTTTGCAGAGAGATTTAAATTGATGAGAAAGTAATTTCTGCCAGGACATGATACATTGTAAGCTATGCGTTACTTGCTATATAGGACTGAAACCATCTCCTGAATAAATTTCTAAGTCATCCTTTTACTTTTACAGGCTTTGAGACAGGCTTAATGTAACTAAACCATGTCTGAAAGACGTTTGTCAAACTTGACTTTTCAAATATCTGCAAGGTGTGGGTTACAGTGTTTTGACAGGTTTCCACATAAGCATAACAGGATATATCAGAAATGTTTTTCTCAAATCTCATCTAAAAACCACCTTTTAGAAATTAAGTTAACTTCCACTTGTTAAACTCCAGTTTGAAAAGAGTTGATTGTTGTTCTCTTTGTAACAAATCTTTTAACATGCATTCAAGAAACAGACAAGGACAAAAGGATTTGAAGCATGGAACAGCTGCTATTGAAGGAGAAAGTGAGTTACTTAGCAGTGAAAAATCACGAAATGAAAGAAGACCTCAGAGTCATGAATAATTTGGAGAAGGTGCTCTGACACTGAGGAATGCTTTCTGGAGATCAGAGGAAGACCTGGTCTCCGCTGGTGCAGCACGGCCATATGTCTTTCTCATTCTCACAGGTGGGAGGCAGTTGCCCTCTGGAAGTCAAGCCTTTTCTAAAATAAACCCATTTTTTGAACTAAGGAAGACTAAATATCTTTATTTTCTGTCAGGAATAGTATCTTTTAATTTATAATTGAGATATTTTCAGTTGATCCTTCATGAAAACTGGATGACTGATTTTGAGAAATAGTAACAAGCATATTTGACTCTTTCAGTCACTGAAGTGGCAATCACATAAAAGTTGAATCTGCACATATCCCTTCAGTTCCAAACAGTTTCCAAAGGACTGATTGAAACCTTATTCTTCTCAAATCTAGTAAAAGAAAAAGTTGTATTGCAATTAGTTTTAACATTCCTAGAATTAACAATAGTCAAGATCTGTCCACAAAGATCAGACATTCATGTAGAAGTTAAATCACCATGAAATGCATGGAATATGTTACCTGCAGAAGGGGTTCCAGGAAAAGATGAATAGCTATTTAACAATTCCTCAAACAGTCACATTTTGTAGATTTTCCCTGCAGAAGAATCTCTAAAGTTACTCTAAAAATCACAGTATCATATATAACTGCACCTGTTGACATACATGACTGATTCAGAAAACAAAATTCACAGAACATGAAGGCTGCTAAGGTTGTTTTTATATAAAGACAGAATCACCATCCATATGATATACCACTTTACCACATTGCATATTTACCTGATTTTGTTTAAACCAATGACTCACAACTCTTATAGTAAATATAATCATACTTCTTCCTCTACAAAGCTAATTAGGTGCCAATCTCAATGCACCTTAAAAGTACCTTCATTATCACAAATCAATTAGTGGTTGATTTATCAATTACTTTTGTCACTGATGGTTCAAGAAATATCCTGCATTGCAATGCGGCTCAGTTTAATTACATCAGAGTCTATTGGCACAGCCTTTAAGGCACTTAGAGTCTCTGGTGGTTAGTAATAATAAATTATATGCAGGTTAAAATTGAGAAGTATAAATTTGGACTTCCAATGTTAAAATGGCATAGCAGAAGAGTATAATGCAATACACATTCTGATACTGATATATTTATGTTTCAACTCTTAGTTACTGGACTTTGATATGCCTTTACCTGTCTAATAGTCCATAGTAATGTGTATTGTTGAGCAACTTACATCTCAGGAAGCTGCATAACCAGAAGATCAAATTTTGAAAAAAGATTGCAGTATCATGATTCATAGAATCATAGAATCACAGAATGCTTTGGGTTGGCAGGGACCTTTAAAGGCCATCTAGTCCCATTCCCCTGCAAAGAGCAGAGACATCTTCAACTAGATCAGGGTGCTCAGAGCCCCATCCAACTTGGCATCGAGTGTTTCTAGGGATAGGGCCTCCACCATCTCTCTGGGCAACCTGTTCCAGTGTTTCACCACCCTCATTGGCAAAAAATGTCTTCCTTATAGCCAGTCTAAATCTACCCTATTTTAGTTTAAAAAATTACTGCTTGTCCTATCACAACAAGCCCTGCTAAAAAGATTGTCCCCATTTTTCCTGTAGGCCCTCTTTAAGTGCTGAAAAGCTGCAGTAAGATCTCTCCGCAGCCTTCACCTCTCCAGGCTGAACAACCCCAACTCTCTCAGCCTGTCCTTGTAGGAGAGGTGTTTGAACCCTTAGATCGCTTTAGTGGCCCTCCCCTGAAAACACTCCAATAGGTCCATGTCTTTCCTGTGCTGAGGGCTCCGGAGCTGGACACAGGACTCCAGGTGGGCTCTCACCAGAGCAGAGCAAAAGGGCAGAATCACCTCCCTCAGTCTGCTGGCCATGCTGCTTTTGATGCAGCCCAGGATACGGTTGGCCTTCTGGTCTGCAAATGCACATTGGTGGCTCATGTCCAGCTTTTCTTCCATCAGTACCCCGAAGTCCTTCTCCACAGTGCTGCTTTCAATCCCTTCATCCTCCAGCCTGTATTGATATGGGGCTTGCCCCGACCCAGGTGGAGAACCTTGCACTTGGCCTTGTTGAACCTCATGAGGTTCACACAGGCCCATTTCTCAAGCTTGTCCAGCTCTCTTTGGAGGGTATCCCATCCTTCTGGTGTATGAACTGCATCATTCATCTTGGTGACATCTGTAGACTTGCTGAGGGTGCACTTGCTGTCTCTGGCATTGATGAAAATATTAAACAGCACTAGTCCCACTACAGACCCCTGAGGGACTACCCTCCGGATGTGACCATCCAACCAATTACTTATCCACTGAACAATCCACCTGTCAAATCCATATCTCTCCAATTTAGAGAGAAGAATGTTGTTGGGGACTGTGTCAGAGGCCTTACAGAAGTCCAGACAGATGACATTCATTGCTTTTCCCATGTCCACTGATTTAGTCAGTCCATCATAGAAGGCCACTGGGTTGGGTCAGGAAGGACTTGCCCTTGGTGAAGCCATGCTGGCTGTCTCAAATCACCTCCCTGTCCTCCATATGTCTTAGCATAGCTTCTAGGAGGATCTGTTCCATGATCTTCCCAGGCGCAGAGTTGAGGCTGACAGGCCTGATCCCTCCAGCATCCTCCTTTCTACCTTTTTTTAAAATGGGCACAATGTTTTCCTTTTTCCAGTCACCAGGGACTTCAGCTGACTGTCATGACTTTTCAAATATCATGGAGAGTGGCTTGACAACTACATCAGCCAATTCCCTCAGGACTCCGGGATGCATCTCATTGGGTCCCATAGATTTATGTATGTTCAGGTTCCTCAGGTGGTCATGAACCTGATCTTCTCTTGCAGTGGGAGGGGCTTTACCCCCCTGGTCCCTGTCTTGTGGTCCACCAACTCAGGAGGGGTGAGGAAGAGAGGTTGCCAGTGAAGAATGAGGAAAAAAAGTTGTTGAATACCTCAGACTTCTCCTTGTCTGTTGACAACTAGATTGCCATTCTTGTTCCTCATGGAGGGTGCACTTTCTTTAACCTTCCTTTTCTGGTTGACATACCTGTAGAAGCCCTGTTGTTATTCTTAGCATCCCTTGCCAAATTCAGCTCCAGCTGCATCTTGGCCTTCCTGACCCCATCCCTACACAACTGGGCAGCATACCTATACCCTTCCCGGGTTACCTGTCCCTGCTTCCCCTGCCTGTGCATTTCCTTCTTGCCCTTTAGTTTGACCAGTAGGTCTTGACTCAGCCATGCTGGTCTCTTCCCTTACTTGCCTGATTTCTTACACTTGGGGATCGAGAGCTCTTGTGCTCTATGGAAAGTGTCCTTAAACATCTGCCAGCTCTGTTCTGCTCCCTTGTCCCCGAGGGCAGTTTCCCAGGGGCTCCTATTGACTAACTCCTTGAAGAGATGGAATATTGCTTTCCTAAAATTTACAGTCCTGACTATACTCCTCACTATTTCCATATCCCTCAAGACGGTGAACTCCATCAATGAGCGATCGCTGCAGCCCAGGCTGCCTTCAATCTTGATGTCACTAACAAGCTCACTTGCATTGGTGACCAGCAGGTCCAGTATTCAACCCCTCAGGTAGGGGTGTCAATTACCTGGCTTAAAAAATTATGCTCGATGCACTCTAGGAGTCTCCTGGATTGCCTACAGCTCTCTGTGCTACTTTTCCAGCAGATGTCGGGGTGGTTGAAGCCTGCAAGCGCGAAGCCTCCTGGAGCTGGAGGAAGAAAGGTTCATCAGTAGGCTCCCCTTGATTGGGTGGCTTGTAGTAGACACCAACCACAAGGTTCCCTTTGTTGCCTTGGTCTCTGAGCCTTACCCATAAGCTTTCAACCTGCTTATGGCTGTCCTTCAGAGACAGCTCTTCACACTCTATCCACTTCTTGATGTAGAGGGCAATGCCTCCACCCCTCCTTCCCTGCCTATCCCTTCTGAACAGCCTGTAGCTATCGATAGCCACTCTCCAGTCATGGGATTCATCCCACCAAGTTTCAGTAATGGTAATTGGGTCATAGCTTTCTAGCAGCACGGTAGCTTCCAGCTCCTCCTGTTTGTTTCCCATGCTGCGTGCGTTTGTGTAGAGGCATTTCATCTTGGCTGTTGGCCATCCCAGTGTCTTAGAGGAACACCCCTTATTTCCCTTGGGGTGTTTCATGCAAGCTTCCCTGCTGGGTCCTACAACCTCAGGAGTTACCAGCTCACCTCTGCAAGACTTTCACTGTGCTGCAGTGTCTCCAGCATGTCTCTGCGCAACAGGCTGAGGGCCCATACTAGCACCCTGTCCCTCTAATCATTGTGTTTCATCCCACAGCTTGTCATAGGCAAGCCTGATATGTCCCCCCTCCTCCTTCATACCTAGTTTAAAGCCCTCTAAATGAGCCCTGCTGGCTCCTGAGCAAAGACCTCTTTCCTACTTGAGAAAGGTGTCTCCCATCTGACGCCAGCAAGCCTGGTGCTGTTTAGGCCATCCTATTGTCAAAAAAAACCAAAATTGTGGTGACACCAGCCATGGAGACACCTATTAACAGTTTGGGTCTGCCTGTTCCTTCCAATGTCACTGCCCACAACTGGAAGAAGGGAGGAAAAATTAACCTGTGCCCCAGATTCCTTCAGTAATCATCCCAAGGCCCTGAAGTCTCTTTTAATCACCCTTGGGCTACATACTGCAACTTCATCACCAACCACATGGAAGAGCAGTAAAGGGTAGTAGTCCAAGGGCTGTACCAGGCTAGGAAGTTTCCTAGTCATATCTCTAACCCAGGCTCCTGGGAGGCAGCAGAATTCCTTATGAGGAGGGTCTGCCCAGCACATTGGACCCTCTGTTCCCCTCAGCAGGGAGTCTCCTCTCTTAACTTTACTAAACACTAATAGGAAAAATCCTTTTATGGGATACAACATCTTTTAGTAACACGTCCTGACAGAGTCCTGGTTGTGGAGACCTAAGAGGCAAATCTGTCACCAGCTCAGCTCTAAACCATTTATAGGCAGTCAGATGACTTCTTATAACTTCTGTCCCAGCTCAGCATTTCTGTCTGGGTACTTTTTAAGCTAATCCATTCTCTTGTGAAGAACTGAGTCTTCTATGTGGTGTTTAATCATAAAAAAAAATGGAGTCAGGTAGGAGGAAAAGAAATGGGGAGAGTGGAGGCAAGACATCCATCTTGCTCTCCACAGCCTTCTGCTGCTAAAATGTTTCCATACACTGATTAATCATAAATTATTAATATCAGTCTCACTGAGATAGAATGCATTTCCTTTATTGAAATCTGTCTCCCAGGCATTCTGGCAGTGTTTTTGACTGATAAACCAACAATACCTCTATTTGCATCATCATGCTGTCACCTGGCTCCGTGGCTAACTTACTGTAGTGTTGACACAATGGCATATGATATATTTGTGCCTGGCACAGTCTTGATGGTTCACAAACAGTACTTCTGCATGAGAAGATTATAAATAAGTCACAGTTTTAAGTTATAATTTTTTGTTGTTGTTAATGCTCAGTTTTCATGATAGGCCACCTAGAAAGAATGAAGTTCATTTTTGTGTGTATGAAACAGTTTCAGAATGTGTTATTCTAGGAAAGTAGCTGCAGAGAAGATTAAATAAATACAGAAAACCCATTCTGGGTTTATCACATCGGAATATTACTGCTTCTAACTTTTTTTTAAACTGTTATCATAGATACAAACACTATAGAAACACCTTCTAAATTCTCAGCAACACTGAATCATAAATACTTGACTTCTGTCTGAAGACTGTTACTTCATTTTGTCTAAGGTTGCACATAAAGAAAGAGGTTCTTTACAATAGCCACAGCTTTACTGAAGATAGGTCCTTCCTATTTCTTATATAGACTGACTATCTTACATTAGAGATTCTTAAAATTGAAACAGCAGAGCCAGTTAGAACTAAGTAATATTTCTGACCAGAAAGTGAGATTTTAATGATAATCTTAAAAAATTTATTAGGTAGTGGCAATTGTGACAAAAATGCTTGCAAAAGTTAAGACTGACTCAAAATCACTATATTTTTTGGCATCAACATTTTGAGGTTTTGATTTCTAGCACTTCTTTCCAGAAAGATCATCACTAGCACTGATATACAGAATGCCCTGTCTCTTTGGCCCCTGTTTCTAGTTCTGTTAGAGAGCTTTGAAGACCACATTAAACTGAGTTGTCAAAATGTTCTAGTAAAGTAGAGAGAAGTAATACAATATTCGAAGTTCTTCTGCTATTGGTTCAAAACACCTTCAAAAAAAAAAGCTCTCGGACATTCAAACACCTATTTGAAACAAGCAATAGGTGAGTCTGCACCATTTTTATGTCTTTCCAGGCTATTGTTTTGCACTGAGAAGACATGATATTTGGAGATCATTTATAAACTTTGAAAAGGCAGAGTTATTAATGGGTACTAGGCTTCCTGTGGTAGATTAAAAGTGACTTAACACAAAACAAAGAACTGTGCATACATTATTTACTCTTGTGAGTTAACTTCATTTACAAACCTGCAACATTTCCGAAGAAACATGTTGACCTACTAGAAATTCCATCAGTATTTCACTCCTGTGACCATTAAAGATTACATACAGAGACAATATTGTTCCCCTAGTAAATATTTAAATGCATATGAGTCCTTGCTCTCCTTTGTGTTGGCAACGATAAGGCAGGAGTGCAGCTACTGAAAGCCTGGAAAGGAAAAGTGAATGTTTTTAAACAAATAAGGTTTATTAGATATCTCATCCACTGATTTTTTCAGGCTTTGCATTTTAAATATGTATATGTAAATATATACATGTATTCCAATTTGTATATATGAATTACATATCTATATATAGAGAGAGAATTCTTACAGTTTTTAATTTAAATAGACATTATTATTTTGATCTCAGATACTCAGAAGGTAGCAGCTGTTTGTATATTTATATCTCAGGGTTGCAAAGCCTCTCAAAGGTGATGTCTCTTGTCTTTTCAGTGCATAGCTAAATTTATATTCTTTTTCTTTTGGAGAGTTTCTGTGTCAATATATAGAAAAGATCATTGAAACTGGGAATGTGGAACCATTTGGGCTGAAAATTTTTACAGATCAAATACAAATAGATAGAGAACTAAGTATTTTTCTTATGCCTCATATCAAACATCTCATGTAAGACTTTTGTGAGTCAATTTGCCACTGTAAGGCTAAGTAGTAAACTTGTTCCTTGTTGGGAATTTATTTGGTTTTCTACAGAGACTTCTACCAAAACCTCAGCTATATTCATGATGCAGATGTCTGTCTACTAGAAAGCGCTCTGAGATTGACTTATGTTCTGCAAGGCCATAAGTACAGATTTTGCAGAGTGAAAAAGCCAGTATCAATTTGTGATACTTATAGTTCATTGTCGAGGAGAGAAAAGGTAAAATAGAAAAGAACTTGAAATAATTTAAAAGCTTAAGAAAAACTTCAGTGAAATTCATGTGCTTAAATCTCAGAGTTGAATAAATTACATTTCTGTCTTTTTAGTGTCTGAAAGATTATGTTAATTTCAACCTTTTTCAGCTATGTTCCAGGGGAACATAGAGTTCTCCTCTGCATGTCCAGAAGCACTTCCAGTTCAACAGAGCTGGGTAACTCAGCAGCTAACCCATGCTTAAATCCGCTTCAGATTAACAAACCAGGTCTTGCCTAGCACCTAAACCTGAAGAAACTATGTGAAAGATGTCTGGTTTGAACATGACCAATACATGCTGTCAGCATTCATCAGCACAAAGCCTGCCAGCTTTACACGGAGGTCATCTCCTTAACCAACAATAACACATGTTCAGCAAATGGGAAACCTTTGCACCGAGTGTCTTTCTGAGCCTGAAGAAACACACTCTGTATCATCAGCACTTCAAAAGTATGTCCTAACCATCACCCTGGAGCTAATGCCATGGCGAAAGTACTGTCTACGCTTCCATTTCACGCAGATCCTTGCACAGGTCTAATGGACTGATTCACAACACCAGAAACAACCTGAATTTAAATATACAGTCAGCTGGTTTTAAAGGTCAACAGTTGCTTATGTGTAGTTTCAATAGGATGTTATATGATCATATATATCATATAACAGAAAATAAAGCTTCAAAAACACTTCTCTGTGACTGTGTGCTTTACTGCAAGTAACATGTAAAGTACTGTTACCTTATATCATGCTGAACAGCATCTTATGAAAAATGAATGACATTAGTTCACTTGAAGGTAATGTTATTTTACTTTATGTTTAAAAATATTTTTGTTACCACACTCTCAGTTTGTAAATGACAGAACTTTAGGAAATCATATAAAGTGAATGTCAAAATCTGCTAAACATACATTCTTGATACTCACTCCTCAATTTACTGAAACACTGAGAGAAAGCCAATATATTTTATGTGAAACTGTTTTGAGTCAGAGTTAAAAGTGGAGGTTAAGGGCTTTTTAGGAATGTATTTTAGAAAGTGAGAAATCCCTCTAAAACATTTATTGCTAGCACAGTTTACAAAACGACTACAAAGATGGTAATGATTGCACATTTTCCTTTAGGCCATTTGGGAGCCTGATGGGAAATCAGATGTCATTTATTTGCCATTCCAGATGCAGAGATAAGATAGCAGGGTAGTGGGGTCATCAGAGAATGTACCACAAAATTATGAGTCTGGAGATTACATGATATAGAGTTTTGGTTTGTTGTACTTGTCACTCTTGTTACAATTGCCTTTCGAAAACAGATTCACGTGATGCTATTTTCTGTACTTGTAGCAATTTCTCATCAAGAGACTTAGCCAGCAAGTAGGTGGGAATAAGAAACATTTTAAGAAATGTAAAAGGTCATTGTGCTTGACAACATAGCTGTTTAAATGCAATTCTCCAAAAAGTGCACAAACGCAGTAGTAGGTTGTATTTTCACCCTCTACTGCATTTGGCCAGTGATGGCTCAAGCTGGAACCTAGAAACGCGAATGCCTCTGCGCTACCCCCAGCTCTGCTGTGGAGCATGACTCCAAGCAAATCACAAGCACTTCTGGCACGTACTTCAGCTTCACTAGCTGGTAAAAGTAAGATTTGAATTCTGTATAAACAGAATCTGAGTAATGATCAGAGCGTCACAGAAAATAAAAATGGGAAAGAATTGTTTATCAGTCCATACCATACCATACACATTGTAGAAAAGAACTTAGGAAGTGGGTTTTGAAAAAACAAGATGAAGCAAGCTGAAGATCTTAGAATCAAAAGTGTTGATATTAAAATCCTCACTCTCAGCAGAGGGGCTACTTAAGCAAGAGAAAAATGTTAAACAGCAAGTTGATAGAAAATAGCAAATTTTCTTTGAAAATGGAAAGTTTATGAGCCAAGCATGTATTCCTTAGAAACAGAAGATCCAAACTAACTCAATATCATGGTCAACCATAGTCATCCTACCTGCAAAAATAGATGCTGCAGTGTGTCTCAGGATACATTGAAAAATAAAAGTGTTGAGGTGGGTAATCTAGCAATATTAAATAAATGAATGAAAACAGATATTTAACATTGCTTCTATTATATGAGAAAATGGCATTTGTCAGTAATATTTTTTAAACAGTGGATGATATTAATAAAGAGAAAAATATCTGTATATGTGGTCTGCAGAATGTTACCACAAAAAAGGGACTAAGGGTAACGTTAAAATGGATATAGATAAAGAAGAAAATAATAAGCCAAAGGGAACTGCCAAAAATCTACATTTTAAAAAAAGTAAAGAATTTTACCCATTCCTTTTTAACCGTGAGTTCCTTGAGATTTTCTCTTCAAAATCAGGTATTATCTCTGCTATATTGTTTTATATGATCAGAAGAAATACAGGTTTAAAGTATTTGCTGTTCCCTGTTGGATTTGGACTGTGATAAAAGAAATGGTGGAATTACTCAGGAAATAAGTATTGCACCATATTAAAGGTCATAAGAGTATGAGGGATGATAGCACTGCATAGGGCAGAAAAAAAACTTGATCTATAATAAACTTGCTCGGTAGGAAAAGCAAAAAATACAACACACTTGTATGACATCCAAACTTCATGGGAGATTTTAAAATAATAGAAAGTACTTTGATCAAAAATGAAATGTTCCCTTTAATCACTACAAATACAGTTTTTGAGCAACAGCTTTGTCTTTGTTTGAATCTATGATATCCCTTTAAAAGAATCCCAATGCATATAATTAGTCTACTTTTCAGCTTAGCTTTTGAAACATTTTTCAGAAAAACAAAAGAAAATAAAAAATATCCAACTGAGCTGCACAGAAATGTAATGTCAATAAAGTGGCAGCCTATTCACACTGCAACCAGTTTGAATCTCAGTTTTAATGGATACACCGAGCCACACCACATAATCTAAAGAACTGATTACAGAATGACCCTCAATCTGCTTGTTTGTTTTTAGAAAACTATTTTGAAAATCATAGTGAAAAGAGATTGGTTGCATTTACACATGATAAAATAAGGCATGGACAGGGTGCATGCTGGGTCCTGTATCATATAATGCATAAGAATGAGACAGAATAATACGAACATTAAAATGTGTTTCACGTTCTCCTTTGTGTGTTCTGACCAGGGCCAAGCAGAGATTTAGGCATTAAAATCCCATTATGAGACAAGAAATCAGAATTTTAGCTACATTTTTCTTTAAACAATAAAAAATTACTAGGCTTGATGGCTGAAGGAACTTTTTTGGAATTATAAATGATCTTCATCAGACAACCTAGCACTCCAGGAAGGGCAATGTCAAGGTCAGAATGGCAACAAAATAAGTGTGTAGTAGCAGATCACCTATCACAGTATCAAACTGAACAGGATACATATTTGGCTACCACGTTAGAGAAAAACGATAGGGCTTTGCACTGATGAATGTCCTCCTTCAAACCATGGATTACCTGCTGTCTGCACCACTCTTCTGAATCAACATTCATGGGCTAAAATCACTAACAATGCAACTCAATGGAGGCCAGTTAGGTTGGTCACTTTGTGTATACACTTTGTCCTTGTTGGTGTTTCCTGACTGTCTCTCATCCCTAAGCAAGCCTTTCTCATTTCTGTGGATTTTGCTTTTCCTGTGAATTCTAACATATTTTCTAGCTGAACAAAAGTGGCAGCTGCACTAAAGTGAGATGGAACAGTACATTTAAAATAAACACCTTATCTGAAACAACGCGTGAGTTAAAAATTAAATGCTCCTGTAATGTGGTTCTATTTGTAGCAGGATTTTTTTCAAGACACAAAAGTAGGTATTTCATTTTTGTTTTCCTTTAATAATGAGTGCATAGGTTTTCTTGGTACTGGTGCTTTTTCCTACTGTGACACTGATAAGGCAAAGCCAACAAATAGATCCGAGTAAGATTAAAATTTACGCCGCTTGTGTCTCTCTTCAAAAACGTTTATTACTGAACATTAGCAATGGCCTCCTTGTGTGGTATGGGTACCTGCATTACCTTTCAAGTGGTAAGGGAGTGGTATATTCACACCCTTCCACTATCAAAGAATTAAAATGTTCAACCCAGCCATGCCTGGTGCAAGCTGCAAGAAACAGCTTTGTTGCACATACACAGCTTCTGTGTTCTGACGGGCTATGGTGATGCAGCATGACGGGGAAAAAGTTAAGGATCTCCGTGAAAAGCAGCTGATCCCATTGCGATAATAAACTGCCCAGCCTGAAACCTGCTTCCTAGGTGTTCTTAAATTACCTCAAAGACGAGGACCTTCAGGATCAGACCTATGCCAGATGAACTATTCTGATAAACTACAAACAATCCACATGTCAAATGACCTTTGCTTTTCAGGAAGCACTCAGACGTAATGTGGTCTTTGTGATTTTTTTCAGTTGCTTTGCACCCCAGTGATTAAAAAAACCCAAAACAAACACCTCCAGAATGTCCCGCAGCCTCAAAGAAGTTTGTCCTGGTCTTTAGTGTAACAAGGAGATGGCAGGAGTACTAAACAGTTATTTGGACTTTGAAGCTAAAAAATTGTGCCCGAAGTTTAAGCTAATTGCGGAAGTAGCCAGAACTAACCCAGGAAGTCGTGTCTATACTTCTATTTCCTATTCTGCAAAATAAGTTTTGTTATAGATTCTACAACAGAAAAGAGTTCATTTTTTCAATTAACTACAAATATTTGTCTAAACAGCAGGTGTATGGGGACACAACCCCGATTTCATAATGAACTTTTGCATGGGAAAATCTTCCCTAGAAGCTAGTATGCTATAAGGTGGGCTGCAATCTCTTTTCATCAGGAGTTTCTTTCTCTTAAAGTATTTAAAGGGACCTATTTGAAACATCTTACAACTCATTTAACAAAAGTATCAAGACTGCTCTTATTGCCTGATAAGTGAGACAGTAACATGCACAGTCCCTAGAAAGTTCTTCTTAATCTCAAGCAAAATTTTTTGCCAGAGATGGACACTTCTTTTCCAGCCTATTACCTACAGCCAAACATTGACAGCCAAGCATGGTAACCCACAGGTTCGACTAAAAATAAACCACACAGGGAGCATTTTATCTGTCCTCTCTTACCCCTGCTTAGGCTGCAAAGGCAAGACAATTTCCATGTGCACCTAACAATTAAATAGAGACTTCTGCTATGATTGTGTAGATCTCTTCTCTTCCTAGTTTGGCTGCCTTCTATTAAACTACAGAAAGCTATATACACAATTATACATATACATACTTACTTACTTAGACGAAATTTCATTTGATCTCTGCTTTTAACTACAGTGAACCCTCTTCTGCATGCTGATATTCATGTAGCACATTGCAGGTGTGTTTTTGGAAGATAGCACAGAGAAATATACATCCACAGAGAAAAATAATTTTTCTCACTTTCAGTGAGAAATTGGTAAAGTTTTTCTTTCTTCTCAGAGTGAAATTGTCATTTTAAATTACCTGATAATTTAGATTACACACTGATATTCTATATGCAGCAGTATAAGCTTTTATACTGAGAAAGAATAAGGGTAAATATTTACCTAACACTATTCAACTTCAAAAATCTGAAGTTTATTTCAATATTACTGTACTTAGTTGATATTATTGTAATCAAGTTGATATTATTGTAATCATCTGTACTACTGGTATTATTGTAAAGATTTCTGTTCTTAGTAAGCATTAGATTTTTGTCTCATGTCTTCACAAAGCAAAGAAGAATGTTTCCAGGACACAAAATATGTTATTCTGCCCTCAGTTCTATATTGGTGCCTTTTGAAATGGAAAGGATTAATGTATTTTCTGAGATAGGGTATTTAGCAAGAGAAATACACTGAACCACTTTGTGTAAATGAATTATCAAGAACTTTTAGTATCTGAATGAAACTGCCTTGTAAAAATAATATAGGGGAAATGCTCAAAAAATAAAAAAGCAGCAGATCATGACACAGAACTTGGTACGAAGAGCAGAGAGCTGGATACTCTGATAAAAAGTGGCTACCCGATACAGAGGAAGGAGGATTGGATATTAAATATAATATTTGTTCACAATAATAATTAAGTGGTAGGGAGAAATCTAGGACTAACAGAGTTCAATGCTATACACTCTTTATAGGGGTCACAGTGAAGGTAGATGGGGTTCAATACCATGAGCTGACAGTTGAAGACTGGCTACACCTGGGTACCTTAAGGTCGCTCTATTGCATTAGTAACACTGTGCATGAAGTCGGTAATAAGTCATCTGAGCAACTCAGGCTTGGTGTTTTCTTGGGACGGATTCATCTTTATGCCTCTGCAATACAGAACACAGAACATTCAAAGCTCTCTGTTACTTTATGGTGTTAATAAAGCCATTTTTATATTACCCCTCTCACTGTTCTCTCCTTCTTGCTCTTTCGAACAAAGAACATTCTCTATATTTTGTTGAAGCTGATGTATTTCTGATGCACTAAATGCCAATTTCTACAACATTCTTTTACCTCAAAAGAGTTCCAGTTTGAGCTACTCACTAAAACCAGGCACAGCAACTTCCTTGCAGAAAACTACCTTTTTGATTAAAGCTAAACCCTGTAAGCGGTAATACAGCTTGTTAAAGGTGAAGTTTGTTTTTTTGGCTATTGTTCTCAGAGCTGTTGCAGAATATCTAGAGTTCTAAAAACATCTTTATGTGGTCTTGGTGCAATAAAATCATGTCAGATGAATATATGGGGGGAAAAAATGCCCCTATCTTGGACTCTTTTCCAACATTTTTACTGAGATTTATATAGTATTGAGCAAGCACTCTGTTATCTACAGAGGCACTACTTGTTCTTAGCTTACATTAGAAGTTATGATTTTAAGATAGCTGTTTCCTGCTGACATTTTCAAGAAGAGATTTCTTCATTCTTATTTCTATTGATTTGCATGTTTGACAAGAAATGAAAAGTGTCTTTATCAGTGACATCTAACATTTCTATGTAATCGTTCCTGCACATGTCACTTTGAGGACAAAACATCTTCATACATGCATTCTATCTGAACCTCACCTAGAATAGCAACAAATTTTTTTAAAAATTAAACTTTTGGAAGGCACTCACATCAGTAAATATGCGGTAGTGAGAGCCTGATGTACTTCTGTTTTAGTTAAATCCTGTGATAGATTTAAATGGCTATATTTATACTTAGGACAAACAGAAAAGAAGAATTGTGAAACTGGAAATGAGTTTTCAGGACATAATAATTTTCAGAATTATTTGTTGTTGTTTATTCCAGAGCAAGCAGGTATTACTGAAGGAGATACAAAGATTTATCACAGAAGAAAACCTGGGAACTATTTTTCTTTTGGTCTTAAAATTAATTAAAATTGCAAAGTTATCTGAGGAGCAGCCTGTGACATTATTTTCTTAAAAATGAATTAATTCCAAGTCACTTTTAAACGTGGAGGAAAGAAAAGAGCAAGAAGGGTATGCAGAAGTTTGCTCTTCAAACGATTCCCTTGTGCTTCCATTTTTACTCCAACTTAAGATACTCTTTCTAGACACTTTTAAGTCCCCTTCTATTTAACAGTGGCAGGTATGAGAGAAGGAATGAAAAGAGGTCTATTCATAGTACTTAGATGACTTTGAAGATGTTTTAGCAAGAAACAGATCTTTCACATATTTTTGATTTGACACAGTTACTATGTCAAGTTATTTACTACATAAAAGAACCACTCCTCTGTAAACTTTCTTGCGTGAAGAAAAATGTCATACCATACGCTGTTCGAGTCTATAAATCAAAAATGCTTAACTTCTACTTTTTCCAGTTCTAGTAGAATGAACAAAGGACAGGTATGTTGGGGTACCCCATCCCAACCTTTTTAACGCGAACTATAGAGTGAAAATGCTGTAAGCAGAAAAACATATACGGAGCAAGTCAGGTACAAAATACTAACTTAAATAACTTCATTTGGATTTTCAGTACAGCAGCTGAGAAACTGATCTGAGGCTGAATGCAGAAGCTGCTTGAGAGCTAGTTGCTTGTTGTTTCTTTATTGTTGTTCTTGTTTGTTGTTTTTTTTTTAATCTTATACCACCCATTTCATCTGATCAATACTAAATGTAGGTGTGAGATGCATACTGATTAGAAAAGTCTTCAGAATTAAGAGACATTGTGATGAATTCCCTACTCCAGGGATTCTCAGCATTTTACACTAAGTATTTACCTTTTGAAAAAAATCCTTGAACTATGTAATGCTCCTATATTGGCTTTCATTTACAACAGAACAACCTAGAAATTTAGCTGAACTTTTATTTACTTTTATTACTGTTGCTTCCTCCTTTTGCCCTTTTCTGTATTTTTTATTTCTTGCATATGTAAAAATACTCCTTTTTGCAGATCAGCTATCCAAGTCTCATGGACCACATAATGAGAAACATTGCTCTAGATACACTAACTAGAGAGAGTATCTAGCTGATACTTTTATCAGAGAATCACAAGAGCAGTTCTGTAATCTTCATAAGAACAAGAAGTTCAGTAAAAAATTCTAGAAAGAGAGGAAAAGAGTCCTGAAAATGTCACTGCATTTGGACTAAAATATTTCAGTTGAAAAGCTGCTACATAAGTAAATTTGAGATGAGAGTCTTTTAAAGGATAAAAAACTGGAAGCATTTGCGTCCCAACAAACCTCAATTTTGAACCTCGGGCTTACTAGGAAAGTCAATGGAAGCACTGTGACTTAGAGACAAGTATAGACTACAGTGGCAAAGGACATTACTTGCTCAGATTTTTTTCATAAATAAATGCCTCTTTTGTTTTGAGCTATATTCTCCTACCAGTTGATGTGAATGAAAGTTACATGCATCAAAAATAACTAAGAGTCATGGACTTTGGATATCTCAGTGGTAATGTACTGATAATTAGTAAAATAGGAAGCATCTGCAACAAAGAACTAACAGATCAATCCCTAATTTTGACAGCAGTTCTAGAATGAATATTTTGTTTTCTAAGATAATATGATATGAACAGAAGAGAATAAACCTAGCTGTCAACAGATCCAGAATTATTTACGAGGATTTCATTTGAACAACTTTCTGGCAGCTAAGGGAGCAAAGTATGACACAGAAACCATACTTTACAAACACATCTGTCCCTGCTGACTGTGTTAGCACATGTGAAAACAGATAAAATGTTATCAATGCATTAAGAAACAGATAGTAACTAAGTATCTTTCCTCACATCTCCTTTTTAACTTCAGATCACTTTCCAAAGTATTCTAAACTTCTAAATTTCTTTGGAGGATCAGGGTGTATTCTTATAATAATTTTCAGATGCTTCTCTAAAGAAATCTATCACATTCTAAACAATTTTACTCTCTCACACCTAATAAATGGTAAAACCTGAAAAAAACAGCCTGGAAATAATTTGCAAATGCAAAAATGAAGTGACAAGACAGTAAGAGTGGAGCAATTCCTCCTTAGCTGTTCAGTAACATTTCAGTATACAGAAATATATCACGCAAACCCAGCAATTTTGGACAACCTCCTGTAAACATAAATGCAGACAAGATAAGGAAATTAATCTCAGCTACAAGACATGGGCTTTGAAGGCAGTCATTAGGAGTGTCTTTACATTGGCAAATGTTTGAGTGCTATCTTAATTACTATGGACTTTCAGAATTGTAATGTGGGGTTTAAAAACTAGGTGCAGTCACGTAAGAGATATAGAGACAGAACACACCAGAAAAACCTACAAGCCATAAATACATGTATATTTTTACACTTGATGTAAAAATATGAACTTCTACATTCAAACAATATTCTATAGGAATTATTATACAAACACTCATCAGACAAGGAAATAGCTTGTAGCTTTTAATCCCTAAAAGACCTTTTTGCACTTGCAGATACTCATATTCAAGAAGTGGAAAAAGCTTGTTCACTGCCACTCTTTCACAGAATATAGTGGCTGATAGCTGAGCAGAAGCTGCAATTCCTAGCTTCTTACACACACACTTAAATTTTTCACGAAAGCAGTCCAAAAAACCCGAGAATGTAGATCTGTGTATTTCTAATAGTTCATAATCATAAGTTATCTTCATACTAGATTATTTATTAAAATGGCAAAGCTAATTTATCTTTTGGGAAAGCTTCTGGACTGATTAGTTAGCAATTGGCTAAGTTTTGTACTTTGTTATTTTTTAGGCACTGCAATGGGGCAGGTACTGAAACTAAATTAAAAAATCTGTGGTTTGAAGATCGTTTAGCAAAAGCACTCTACATATCAGTAATATACCACTACATAGTATTTCACATCCCTGTTTTCTAGACATCATGTCTTCTTCCTGGTCTATATAACTTCAATAGTCCATTGGGATCTTAGAGTAGAAGCACAATGAGTAACAGTAGGGGTTTAATTAAGATTAGAAGATACAGCAAAGATTTAGTTTTATATGACCAACGAATGCTGTAAGTGCAATTTTAAAAGAAAATTTAGGAAAATTGCATATGCTCACTCTTAGTCAAATTACTTATTCCCCCTTCACCCCGAGACAGTTCACATAGAAGAGACTTTCATTATTTATCACAGGACATGTGCTGCACAGCTTGTCGGAGACAAAAACACACAGAGCACTGTGCACAAAACATACAATCTTTTCACACATATATTAACACCTTGGAAATCATGGGGTAAAGGAAATAAAACAGTATTTCCATGCTTCATCTGTTTAGGTTTGTTGACGGATATTCCTTAAAAGACAAAATCTTAAGAATTGGATTCTTAAGAGTATGCTTTTTCTATATATGGCAGATATAAAGCAACAGGACCATGAATTTGGTTAGAGATTTTAAAAAACCCTACAAAGATAATCATGATTATTACCGAAATCTTCGCACTCATGGTTACAAGGGGAGGAGGATCAGTAACCATTCTGAAGTCAAAAACATGGCATCAGAAAAAATAATTCTAAAAATTCTCCCAATCAGCTAAAAATGTTGAGGAAAGAACATGCTGAAATTAAAAAAATAGACAACAGTCTACCTGAAACATCTTTAACTGTAAGTTTCCATTACCTAATTGCTTTGAACTCACTGAAAATCTTTAACAAAAAAGACTTTAACTGAGGAGATTTAATTTTTCCCATGTGAATGACAGAAAGCTAGGGGAACTACCTCTCCACCTAGAGAGGAGAGGTTACCAGCACTACAAGAAAAAAAAGCCCAAAGGAAACAAATATCAAAAATGGAAGTTACTGTGATCTTTAAAGAGCTTCTGCTACAAATACACTAAGATCATTTAGCTGTCCCCAAAATATTTGAAAAACTGACATGCAGAGATGTCTGTTTCAAGGAAAATGTTCTTGGTGAAATAATATCACCTGTTTTCCATCTCATCAAGTTTACCCTTGTCTGTGCTCAATACTTTAATCTTGTTAAAGATGCAGTGAACCATCCAGAGTTCTCATTTAGAATGCATTTAATAAGCTGCATGTGAAATATAACAGGTCTATCTTGTGTTTTTAGAACATTTGACTTAGCTTGAGATACGCTATCAGTAGATTACCGTTTGAAAGCCCAGAAAAATCACCATTTTAGATCAGAATTAAATAGAAATGACTTAGGGTTTTCTTGATTCCTTCTTCAGGGACATCACTTCACTGAATCAGCCACAATGGCAGCTTTGCTGTACAGATTTCATTATAATCCAGACAAATTTACAGACTACTTTTAGAATTTTCTTTTGTTTCCAGTCACAAATACCTACAAAGACTAGGACCTATCCCATCTATGTGGCAAACATACTGGTATAAGCAATTTGAGGTGACATAGCACATACAGTAGGTTTAATCTCCTCCAACTTTTTCACCGTACATTTTAGGATTAAAAAAATCCCATCTAGAGGTACTTATTTGTCTTCATAGACTGATTAAGCTAGATGACTAATTTTTCACCAGCAACTACCTTTTATATAATGCTTGTTCTGAGCTTTGATTTTATGATGATAAACATTTAAGATTATGTCCTTCTTGGTTACACTTTTTAATTTCCAAATTGTAAAATGGTGAAATGAAAGAAGCCAATATAAGCCTTAAGCAAAACTAAGAAAAATCATCAAACCTTTTAAGAAATGCAGCATAGCTGATTTTTTTCTTATCATTTTTCATATATTTGTGATTTCCCTGCTCTTAGCTGTCACCAGAGGCCCAAGCAGCTAATAGCATGCCACATGCTATTCTCCTTCTGAAGTGGCCAGGTTAAATGTCCAAATGGGACAAGCATTGAAACAATGAATTTTGTGCAGCAATGATGTGCTCAAAAGAGAAAAGCAATATACTTTTTTCTTCTATTCCTACTTTTTAAGAAGGCTGGGGTCACTCAACAAATACTCTGCAATCCTGTTACAGATCATCACTATGTGGAGCATCACAGCAAGAGCAGGAGTCGAATTCTGATCTGCCTCTGATGAACACACAGGCATTTAATGATAAAGATTAAAGAGACAATCTTATCTGTGTGTGCTTAACATCAAGAACAGGTAACTGAGTAACCTTCAATCCGTCCAGCAGAAGGCAGAAAATATATCTCATAAATCAAGATTGCTGACTTTACTTTAGCATCATCAGTTTTCGTGTCTTTCCACATCCCACAGTAGTTGCACATTTCTTGTCTCTAGCCTTTTTAGTTGCAAGTTTACCCGCAAAGTCTTAATTCTGTTGTGTATCCTGATGAGTCTCATCTGTGATCACATGCATTTCCTTTCGTCTGAGATATAAAATAATTAACAATAAAATAATGCACTTTATCTCTTGAAAGTGATGTTCAGATATCAGCTAATTAAAATCAGTGATCATTTTACTCTCACAATACTTTCTGTAAGTGTCAGAGCATTAGCCCTGGTGTCTTGGCTGAGTGTCAAGTGTACAATTATATACCACACATCTAAGTTTCCTTGAAAGTTTCAATAAGATGCACTTAGAATCACAGAACCATTAAGGTTGGAAAAGACCTCTAAGATCATCCAGTCCAACCGTCAACCCATCACCACCATGCCTACTAAACCATATACCGAAGTGCCATGTCTACACATTTTCTGAACATCTCCAGGGATGGGGACTCCATGAGTTCCCTGGGCAACTTGTTCCAATGCCTAACCACTCTTTCAGTAAAGAAATTTTTCCTTATATCCAGTATGAACCTCCCCTGATGCAACTTGAGGCCATTTCTTCTCATCCTATTGCTAGATACTTGGGAGAAGAGGCCAACACCCACCTCACTACAACCTCCTTTCAGGTAGTAGCAGAGAGCGATAAGGTCTCCCCTCAGCCTCCTCCTCTCCAGACTAAACAACCTCAGTGCCCCCAGCCACTCCTCATAAGATCTGTGCTTTAGGCCCTTCACCAGCTACTTACATCTCCAGTTTTCCCTCCCCTTAAACGGTACTGTTTGAAGACTGTCAATTTGCATGGCAAAGGTAGAGTTGCATTTCAGTAATGGAAGAAGTTGTCCTTTTCAAGTAGTATTGGCTAATGTGAAGATTTTGTATTTATAATTTTTGTAAGTCAATCAGCTAATAAACAATTTTAAGCAAAATGTACCTTATTTTTTTTTTTTTATTTTGAGTCTGTAGATCACCCAGTAGCACAGATCAAAAAGGAAATCCTTTTTCTGTTTTTTTTAATTTCTTTTTTCTCAACTTATTTCAGTGCAATCATCTGGGCAGGTCATATTATAATAGTGTGAGTATGTGCACAGAGAAAGAATTGATCAATTCATTAAGAAGATGGGTTAAGCAAGGTATTTAGCAGACTAGGGGATTTCTTTTTATGTAAAAAATTCTTTTTTAAGTAGTTCACAATTCAGAGATTCTGTCTTTGCAACATGCAATAAGATTACCTAAAACCCAGAAAATTTTTAAACCCTTTTTTCATGGAAAACATTTCAGAACTACATGTAAGACTTATCGGTTTAATTAAGATTCAGAATAGGAGGGAAAATTTTAAATGTGAGTGCACATTAGCATTTTAGTTTGGAGAAGGAATGTGCTTTTGAAGCAAATCTCCAATCACCTCCATTTGCCATGCTTCAATTCACCCTGTGCAGAAATCTTGGAATGCATAAACCGAATTTCACTCAGGAAAAAATGGATTGAAAAATGCAGTCCCAGAGCATATGAATTGTGTTCCAAAGGCTAACAAGCATTCAGTGTCCTGTGTTCTTCTCGCAGGAAAAGGGATACCATAATTTGTAATATTTGAGGAAGGTACAGGATGCCACAGTCATATATGTACATGTATTTGAAGCTACTGAAGGTGAAGGGCTCTGGAGCAGAGGCTCGCGCCGAGGGACCCTTTCTCCAGTGGCAAAACCGCAGAGGCGAGGCGGCAAAAAGCGCCGAGAGAGAGAGGAGACCCCAGCCCCCCACCCCCGCCCCGAGTGGGAAAGCGGGAGGTGCCAACGAGCGGCAGCTCTGACTCAGTGGGGGCGGAGTCGAGTGTGACAGCGGCCAAACCCCCTCACGGATAAGAGCAGCCCCCAGGGAGCGCGGGCGACCAGAGCCGGCAAACAGAGGCGGCGCGGCAGTTCGCGCAGGCAGGGCGAGCGGGGAAGGTGACAGGCAGGGTACAGCCGCCCCTCCTAGCAACTCAAGTAGTGGGCATCACTCTTCCAGGAGATATTCTAGCCATGGTTACCACCCGTGGTAAAGCTGTTGCTCGAAGGAGTGTGGGGACCCAGACGGAGGGCCCACGCAAGAACGCGGGGGTCCAGGTCTCTGGCTGCAGGGAGTGCCTGAGCCTGGCGCTCGTACCAGAAGACAGCAGAGACAACTGCCGTGTTCGGTGCGAGCAGGTGATTGACCTGCTCAGCCTGGTGGCGGAGCTGAAGGAGGAAGTGGAGAGGTTGAGGAGCATCCGGGAGTGTGAGAGGGAGATCGACTGGTGGGGCAGCACCCTGCCCTCCCTGAGGCAGAAGCAGCAGGAGGCGGCTCAACAGAATGCAGAGAACCCCCTACCCTCTTGCCACCGAGCAGAAAGAGGCGGCCTAAGAGATGGGGGGGGGAATGGAAACGGGTCCCTGCTCGGGGTGGCAAGCGAATCTCTCCCCGGCCTCCCTCACCTGCCCAGTTACCCTTAAGCGACAGACAGGGGGCTCTGAAATGTGAGGGACCGGCCACAGAGGATGTGGGTGAAGGTGAGGCTCCATCCAGGGGGTTGCCTAGAACGAGTCAGACAGCCCCACGTATTACAACTGCCTCAACTAAGAAAAAAAAGAAG
>Ga0065711_1034276_pt1 | contig 24046 bp, 15 predicted proteins | sample Hoacrofraction12_FD_59098 | JGI IMG/M metagenome (GOLD analysis project Ga0065711, IMG submission 59098) | Hoatzin crop microbial communities from Cojedes, Venezuela - Epithelial fraction 12 v2 (version 2) | ecosystem: Host-associated > Birds > Digestive system > Esophagus > Crop | place... | reverse complement strand
TTCTGCGGTCTGTTTTGTCGTGTTTTCTCCTTATTTGTATCGTTGTTGTTCCTGTTCCCTCTGTTTGCTGTTCTGTTAAACTGCCCTTATCCCGACCCACCAGTTTCTGCCTGTTTCTTTTCATTCTCCTTCGCACGCCAGCAGGGGGAGGGGCGGCCGCATGGCGCTTTTGTTGCCAGCGGCAGCCGAAACCAAAACAAAAAGAAATCTTTCAGTGCAGTGAAGGAAGAAAAAACACATTAATTTGGGCAAGGAAAGACTTTTTCTTCTCTTTTAAATCATGTCAGCAATTGCTCCTAAACTTTTTGCAATGCCAGTAGGAAAACTTAAAGGGGTTTTCAAACCAGCTTGAGAAGACAGCCTGAGAGCCAGTGGTCAAATCTGCTTTCACTGCAAATACAGCTTCTGTTTATGTGGTTAAAAAACATACTTTATTGGCAATTTTGGATTGCATCTCTGTTGGCTTATATGTAAGATAAAATGACTTGATGTGTCTGGAGTGTGACAGTGCTTCTTCTGGTGGTGTTACAGATGTGGAAGGCTACTGCAGGCCACACCATTTCTGTCAACCAGGATGACGGAGCCGATGACTGGGAGACAGATCCCGATTTTGTGGTATGGCTTTTGAATTTTACTGATTCAGCAGAAGTTTGTTACGTGGACACGTTAAAGAGCAATTCTTCAGCCTAGGGGCCATATCTCAGAAAAATAAACCAATGTGAACATATTCCTGGTAAGAGGGAGAATTAGAGTTTTATGCCTGTGAGTGATGAACTAAACTACCTTGTCTTGGCTGGGTACTGCAGGGGAGTCTGTACAGAAGAGATTTGTGTCAAGAAGCAGCAGCTTCTTGGGGCTGAATGTGTGCTCCGTGCATTTCAGCGGTGGACAAAGCACAGGGCTTACAGCAGAAGAGAAGTGAAGGCAGTATGAACTGCTTTTCTGAATCTTCTGATCTCGACGACTGCTGAAAGCTTTTGCTATGAACTCTAAAGAGCAGATAACTAGCAGTGTCTTTAGATTTGTAACTCTGCTTGTGTGTGTCCTTTACAGAATGATGTGAGTGAGAAAGAGCAGCGCTGGGGAGCTAAAACTGTGAAAGGATCCGGCCATCAAGAGCACATCAAGTAAAGCAGCTCTCTTTTAAATTTATTAATAGTCACGATCCCAAGTGGCTTAACTCGTGTTCTCAGTTACTTCTGTCTTCGTAATTAAAACAAGAGTCTCTGTAGAAGATTGATTTGTTTGCCAGATTGCTGGTCTTTCAAATATGTCAGCACCTTCAGATCTGAAATTAAGATCAGAACTATGGTGTAGGGACTCTTAAATCTTTCTTTGTAACTGGAAATATTACTTTTCCTGCCTCTTTGTGTCTGGAGAGTTTCTCTGTTCTGTTTTGGTGTAAGAGCCAATACTGCCAGGGGAGAAGCTTGCGTTGGGTGATCTGAGCAGCTCCAGTTTGGTACTTCAAGAATACATTTGGTCCCTTAATTCTTAGGCTTTGTTTAGAAAACTGCAACCAAACTCATAAGAATTCTGGCAAAGTAACAAATTGAGCCCTCTGGCAGAAAGGCAAATGAATGCATCACGAAGGGCTACGTGAGACAGAAATGATCCTTCTGAATCTTGTAATTGTTACAAAAAGTGTCTAAGGCTTAACTTTAAAGTGGTTTTAGGAAATCTGTGATTGTGGTGTTCATTTTGGTTTCACTTGTGTATTTCTGGGGTATCAACCCTCATGGTATAAAGCATAGAGCAGATGTCATCAGTGTTGAAAACGGCGAGAGACTCAACTATGTGGCGTACTTCAGGGCTCAGTTTTATTCTGCCCTATTTGGAGTGTGGTGGGCACACCTAGGGGCTGAGTTACACCCGGGGAGGCTTTAAACTCAGGTCTGAAGTACTTTAAGATACAGATTACCAGCTTGGTTTGTCCTTGTGTGTAGCCTGCGCTACCGTAAGTTCAGTTCCTGCATATTGCAAGAGAACTCGTGGGGAAGAGGAGGTGCGTGTCTCCTTGCATTCTGATTTTGTGTTACAGTTGTGTCCAAAATGCTCAGTTAGAATTAGAGTCCCGTTACCATAGGGACTCTGCAATAAGAGATGATCCCTATTCTGAAAAGTTGCCATCTAAATAAAAAGTGTTGGAAAGCATTTAAATTAGGACTTGAGAAGAATATGTCTTTCAGGCACATAAAAATTCTGGGTAATTGATTGTTCAAATAGCAAAATACCCTTCCATGTTAGTCTTAAAACCAATGCTTTCGTTTTGGTTCTTTTATTTTTTTTTCCCCCAGACAGTGTTTCGCAGTGGAATAAATTCTGTTTCTCAAGATATGATTAAGTGTTTTGTGCACTGAAAAAATGGGAGGGGCTTGAAAAATACAAGTTTCCCAGCTTTTAATTAAGGTGATGTTTTTATCACCTTACTTTTTATTTTGCATCTTTTTGAAGTTACCTTCTGAAACTTTCTTAGTAAAACTTGCTGCTTAATTATCTGTCTTTAAAGTATTCATCAGCTGAGGGAGAATGTATTCCAAGAACACCAGAACCTCAAAGAAAAGGAACTTGAAACAGGACCAAAAGCTTCCCATGGCTATGGAGGGAAATTTGGCGTTGAACAAGATCGCATGGATAAAGTAAGTATGAGTGGGATGGTATCATAAGCCCTGCCTTGCCTGGCCTGTGGCCTGCATGGCTGTATATGTGAGTTCAGCTTGTTGAAGGTTCAAAGTTGGAACAACGAGGTGCAGAGACGTGGAAGCTCATATCATGGCATAAGCTGTGTACAGCAGTGGCTCATTTTAAGGGCGGAAGCATCGCTCTTACAGTGCCCTAACAAGAACACTCGTAACTGCTGTTACCCAAATCTGTCAGGCCATTATGCTCTGTTCCCTAATTGAGTCAAGATGCTCCCGCAGAAAGAACTAAAACACCTGCAGCAGCAGGAACAAGTATTTCAGGTGGCAAATTAGGAATCTGTGAATGATGAGGAGAAGTTCTGGGATGTGCCATGGCCCCATATGTTTTTGTTTCATGTTTGCTTTAGAGCAGTTCTGCTTGCTTATGTCCTGGGTGGATTCCCCTGGAGTCAAGATTCAGGTTTCTAAAAGTATATTTGTAAATTAAGGAAGTACTTCATGCATGAATAAATCCAGTATTTTTTTTATTTCGATGCTGTGCCAGCTCTTCTATCCATACAGAGGTTGCCAAAGAATGGAGAAAAGGGAGTGCTGCTGCTTTCAGATTAGAGGGCAGCTCTCGTGAACAGTGACAAGTAATCCAAGTATTTTAAAAAGTCATTGCACTTCAGTTAGATAGTAATGTTTTACATAAGGACTTGATGGCTGTTAAGTTACACTGTTAACGAAAGTAGTGATCATCCTTAAGGTAATTCCGTTAGCCATCTGATAATTAGACAGGCATCTCATCATCTGGTTAGTTTCTTCCATGTACTCTGTTAAAGTAAGAGCCAAACTGTTTTCTGAATAAGAATGATGTTATTTTCTTACTTTATTTACTTCCTGGGTTTCTAGTAATTTGACAGCCTTAAATTTTAGCTGAATTCCTGTATTCCAGAGTAAATTGCTGTATAATTCTCAGTGGGCTTTGAAATAGGCTAACCTAACCTTTGAACCTGGGAAAGGAATTGCTGAGCAGATTCAACCATGAGGCCTGTTCTGCAGCTGCGTAGCTCCCTAGTGTCAGCAGTTTATCCCTCACCTGTGTCCCTGGGGAAAAATGAAAGAAACAAAAGTGAGTACTGTTTCCTGTAGGCCAGAATTAATAATCAGGAGAAACATAACGGTCATGCCCATCTGAGTGGTACTGATGGCAGGAGACCCGTATCATAATTTATTTTTTTAATAATGCTTTCTTCCTTATAACTATAGTTCTGAAATACTGCTGTTGAGATCTCTCCTTGGCAGGTGTCTGTGGCTCTGTGGAGGTGTGCTAGTGTTAAGACTGGACTCACCTGAAGAAAATGAGCGTTACTGCAGTGTTGTCGATGGTACAGGTTTTTGCTGCATTTAGGACAAAACCTTGATGCTGACTCAAAATGAAACAGTTAGATCATTCTATATGCCAGACCTAGATAACTGATTTAAAATGTAGCGGACTGTTGTGCTGAGGAATTATGAGGGCAGTTTACTCTGAAATACAGATTTCCAGGAGAAGTCTTATTTCTAAGTCTTTTTAGAAAAGCAGTGTGTTGTAATGCTTGGTATTTGATGAAATGCAGAAAGTTCTGATGCCACATAAAGAATACAACATACTTAAACCTTACCTGCCTCCGTTGGTATAACAAAATAGGGATCATGTAAAACCACATAAAACCTAGGATTTACAGAGCTTCACATCTTGCATAAATGTAATGGGTAACGGGAAGAACAAAAGGAGGTGGGAGCTTTTTCTGTCACATTTACCAGTTACTCTTCTACAGAACACATGCAAAATTAACATGAGTATGATTGTTTCAGTCAGGAAAAGAAAGGAGCTTTTATATTGCTTGTAAGTTTAGGTGGTGTCCTGTTACTGACATCCTTTTTCTGTTACTTGGCAATTACTTCAGCCATTATGTGCGGTCATATTTTGCTTTCCTAAATGCTTGAAATGTTCCCCCACAGCACCTGTGTTTAAAAAAAAAGGGCAGATACTGTAAAAGCCAAGTTACTTATGGTTTCTAGACACCTTGTGTCCTCAAATTAATTCACCGTGGTCCAGCTGTCTGATACTGGTACCAGATAAGCAGTCTCTCGTTCCTCAAAGGTCAGAGCTTAGGGCAGCAGCGTGGAGGATGCTCTGCTGCAGGCACAGATGCCGACTGCCCCGTGCATGGTTCTGGGACTAGCAATGCTGCAGGTCGTGGTGCTGCCCAGGGTGGGTGGTGGTGTTGGGTCAGGAGAGGTGCTTGCACAGGGTGCAGCCTCTTGATCTGGACACGGCCGCGTGCAGCGGGTTATCGGGTCTGCTCTTTCTGCGTCTGACAGGAACTGTATGCGCTTAAGCAAGAGATGCAAATGTTAAAGTGGCAGATTGCAAGTTGTTCTGGCCAGCGCTCAGTTTTGGCACTGGACAAGAAAAAAACTTTACTGTGTTACGCAGCACCCCTCAAGGTGCTAGGCTCTAGCATGGAGCCCAGGATTCTAGCACTAGATCAGTGTAACACTAGCAAACGCTACCTGGCTGTACTTTCAGGTATGTAATTACATATCCTAGTGTCTTACCTGAAGCCAGTGACAGTGTGATGTAACTGTGCCTCGGCTTGCTGCGTTCAGCTTGACCTCCAGGGACGGGCTCAAGTTGGAGACTGTGGGGCTGGGGGTGCCTTTGGCGTGGGGAGCTCTGTCTTGATGTGGATGCACTGCTTCATGTTGCAGTGCCATTTTGCAAGTGAGGAGAAATTACAGAGAGAAGATGCCTAATTTTGATTTATGCAGAAGACGAGGGTGTCTCCCTAGAAGAATGTCAATGAAAAACCTAGCTGTAGTTGTATTTTGTTGTAATCTGTTATCGGGTAAAACAGATCTGTAGCTATGTGCCTAAATACAAGGCTGTGTATTCTATCTGGAACTGGTCTTTATTTTATATCCTGCATGAACACCATCAAGATCCCACCTGCATCTTTCTTGTTTTCATTCCTGTAGTTTTGAAGTAAAAACACCAAGTGCAAAACAGTCTTTATAAAATAGTCATTGCTGTCAGGCCCTTTTGTGGCACTTCCCTTGCTTAGGCTTTATTGGTAGCATGGTGACCGCCTTGTAAAGGCTTCCCAAGCGAGCAGCGACTTCCATGGAAGTTAGTTTCAACAGAAGAGTGGCAGTGATGCGTGTTTGCAATAAAGCTTATCCTCAGGTTACTTGGTTGCAGTGTTTTATGTACAGAACTGTACAGAACTGCTGCCTGTTTCTGAACTTTCCCATTTCTTTTAGTCAGCTGTTGGACATGAATATCAATCCAAGCTTTCTAAGCATTGCTCCCAAGTGGATTCGGTGAAAGGGTTTGGTGGCAAGTTTGGAGTACAAACTGACAGAGTTGACCAGGTAAGGAATTTCATCTCGTACTGCAGCTAGTCAGTGGAGTGGAGTTTATCATTCTGTACATACAGCTGAAAAATTCCAGTATTTTAAAATGCTGGTGTGGTCTGCTCTTCCTGCTGAATTTGAAGTTTAGCAGTAAACTAACACTGACTGTTATGGAGATGAATTTCTGTTCAAAGCAAAATGGAAAAAAACCCTTATGGGAAATAGAGATGACTTGAAAACTGAAAAGAGATGTTAAAATACGCCTTTTAGCCAGGCTGTGTGCTTTGATGGGGGTAAAATCGGCGTGACTGCTACAGAGTGAGGGATTTGGGGGATAGTTTGTCCTGTATCACAACATGAGCTACCGGGCTGGGTAATTGGTGTCCTGTTCCAAGACTGTGTAACCACCCCTGCATGGAAATGCTGAATTCCTGTTGTACTGGGTTGCTGAACCTGGCAAGACTGGAGTATATTGCTAGTACAATTTGCTTTGGCAATGAATGACAAAAACCCTTGCCATGAATACATCTACTAAATTATCATGTAAATGAATATGGCCTATAAGTTAAGTAGGTATTTGTGCTCCCGATCAAGAAGGTCAGAGCAGTATGGAAAGACACAGGAACTTTCCTTGCTGTTTGTCCACTGAAGTGCATGCAGTTTTTCTACTAATATCTAACTCTTCTTCACAAATGCAATTGTATTTCTCTTCCAGTCGGCTGTTGGGTTTGAATATCAGGGGAAAACTGAGAAGCATGCCTCCCAAAAAGGTAAAGTGGGGAGGTGGTCGCCTCTGCAGACACGTTTTTTGTAAATAATAGAGTAGATCTCTGTTCTTCTACTGTGTTTCTAAAAGACCTCATTTAGTGGGGCCTCTACATGATGTTCTCAATGAATCAAATGTTGAGGGGTTTCGGTGGAAGAGAATATGAAAAAATGAATTTCAGAGCGATTTCATTAGTTGATGAGGCTTTAAGACAAGGAAATAACATGTCATTGTGAGTCAATTTTCTTTTAGAAGTGAGGTTCAAGCACGTTTTAGAAAGACTGGGAGTTGCTCTTTGCTGTATTGCACGCTGTTGGAAATAGGGAGTAGATTTCAGGTGAAACATCAGAAACAATAGGACTGTTGCCCATCTTATTTTTTGTGTTTAAACTTAATTTTGTGTGCTAAAGAGTAATATTTCAGTTCTGAAATAACTTGGGTAATTTCGCCCCCTCAATTGCTAGGATATGTTTCCATTAAAAGCTTCTTTATTTCGTTTTTATTGTGCTTCACTCTCAATGCAGACTACTCAAGTGGTTTTGGTGGAAAATACGGAGTACAGGCTGACAGAGTGGACAAGAGTGCGGTGGGGTTTGATTACCAGGGTAAAACCGAGAAACACGAGTCACAGAAGGGTGAGTAGACACACGTGTTGGTGGGTTCGTCCTCTGATGTAGTAGGCTTTCATCATAGGCAGTGTTGTAAAATACTGATTTTTTTACATCTGTTGCACCCCTAACCTGCTGAAAGTTAACACTGAATAAAATTTATGTTGCTGAAAACTTTGACTTCTGGTAAAAGAAACCTAAAACATAGGTTCTGAGTGGTTTTAAGTGATGATCCCACTGTCATTACTTTGGAATCAGGGCACGTAGGTTTGTCTGGAGGTTTTTTGCAATGCCTTTCTAAAAGCTGTAGATTGAAGTACTGAGGCTGTAAGCAGTTTAGCCACAACAGAGAAGCGTTTCTAAAAGAATCAGCTGTTTGTAGATTAAAACATTTATCAGAGTTAGTTGTGTTTAGAGTTAATATTGGGTTGCTAATCAGGTTTCCAGGCATATCTGATCAAAAATCGACCATTTTATTGAAAAAAATTGACATTTTTGCCATCTGTTTTCTGTTTATCTGAAAGAAATGTTTGCACTGTAGAAATGCTAGAGAGAAGAAGGAGGTGTTTGTTTAGAAGCATCCAGGCTGCTGCTGACATGGTTTTTGAAGTTCACTTTGCTATAAGTGTCTTCAGAATTTTATCGAGGAGTCAAGTAGCAGAATTGCTGGTATCGCCCAGCGGTTGAACAATGTACGATGCTATTCTGTTTTCCATCCTGAGAGAATGTATTCTGAAGAATTTATCACTTCAGTGTCTGGAATCAAGATTAAATGGGGATGTCAGTACGTAATGTAATATTAGCAGGTCTGATTATCGCAATTTTTCAAGGTAATATTTTGTTAATGGAACACTTACAAACAAAATTCTTCACTCTTATCTCTAGATTATTCCAAGGGCTTTGGTGGTAAATATGGTGTTGACAAGGACAAAGTGGACAAAAGTGCTGTTGGCTTTGAATATCAAGGCAAAACGGAAAAACATGAATCACAGAAAGGTTTTTATTATCTTATTTAAAAATACTAGTTCAAATCGATCAGCCTTTTAAACCTGGGAAAAAATATTTTGTTTGGGGTTTTTTTTTGTGGTAAATGTGTATTTCCCCCTTTGTGTATGCAGATTTTTGTTTCCCTTAAATGGAAAGGAAGGCATTGTAAGCTGTCCCTGAGTTTCACAATCTGATTTCCAAGGGACCTCATGTCCATATGGATGTTACTGAAAGAAATGTGTCATTGCACAGCTGTGTGGTATTCAGAGGCAGTATCAAGTCCTTCATTATTTATATATCTACGTTGCACATGTGTATATGTGTGTTGTATGGCTTTAGGTGGAAAGTGCATCAGATTCTTCAAACCTTTGAATATTGTTGAGTCTGTATGCTGTAACCTTCACTGGATTTGTGGTGCTTCCTTGCATTGTGATCCTAGAATTACTGAATGGGTATCCTTCCCCTCTGTTGAGGTAATGTAGCAGGGGGAAGAAAGGAGTGAAAGATAGTATGATTAATGACAGGGCAGCTTATCCCGGGACATGTTACTTTTTTTTTTTTATTAAATACTGTTTACAGTAATAAACTGCAATAATGTTTTCTGAAACTTCATGCATACAGATTACGTGAAGGGGTTTGGAGGCAAGTTTGGTGTGCAGACAGACAGACAAGACAAATGTGCGCTTGGCTGGGATCACCAGGAGAAAGTGCAGCTGCACGAATCCCAGAAAGGTACATCCGTTCGCAGTTCTCTGCCATTCTTTCTGACTTCCCTCATTTTGACCGTTCTCTTCCCTGGGTGAACCCTCCTCCCCTGGTGTCTTTGGCCCCAGCCTTGCAGTAGCTGACCTGAGTCTCCTCTTCCCTGTGTTTGATCGGTTGCTGTGTATTGGTTGTACTGGTGTCTGCCAAGCAGGTTTAACATGTCTGACTCCCTGAAAGTTCAGACTGAGTGATCAGTTCTCACGGGAAAAGATTTATGAGTCTGCAGGTAGCCTGGATTATTTTTTTTCCTTTTTCAGTTGAGTTGTGCAAGCCACAAACCAGAAATTTCTTTGTACTTTCCACAAATAATCTCCCTTTTCTGGTTTCTGTTATGTATACCCTTATTTTCATGCAGGGGTAATCTAATACCTAATGCTGTCTTTTCTCATTGCCTGTGAGGTACCTATTCCTGTGAAATACTGGTATACCCAGATGAACAGTTACAAAATAACAATTGCTCCCCAGCCCTCTGCCTGTCACCATTCTTAACTTACATTAATTTTTTTTTTTAATTAAAGAAATTGAAAGTGATCCTCGGAATATTGTTCACTTGGATGCTCCAGCAGATTTGTTGAGACAATTACCCTCTTTTTTTTGTGCCCTCATTTTATACCATATATTAAAATGGTTGTTCTAAGGCAGCAGTAGGGAATGGTCATAGCTCTTAACTGAGAACTTTTTTTTCCTCAGTCTGTGGGGCAGCAGAAATATTCCTTCTTCCTTTAAACAATGCTCTGAAGGAATATCTGGAGGATAGTCTCTGTGGTCCCTATCTTAACACCTCTTTAGAAGTCAGATATTTGGTGTACAAATGTTAACCACACTGATGAAGGAAGCTGATTTTATTCTCTTGTATCCTTTTGTATGTTGTTTTGGTGAACATACTATGTTTGTGTTCATAACCTTGGTCAAATGCAAATGCATTATGCAGTACATATGAAAAATATTGAGAAGTGCTTTTTTCTGTGACTTCAGAATGGTATTCTTATGTCTGGTAAATCATGTTGACCTGTTCCTAATCCCAAGTGGAAACTTCGTTTGAATTTACTGTTACGAAAGTGTATTGAGATTTTTTTTTCACCATCCAAAATTACTGGTAATTGAAAATATTGCAAAAATTATTTTGAATGTCTCTGACTAAACTTCTTTATTTTCTTCCATTTTAATTTATTACGTGTGGCTTTTTCAGACTATAAGAGTGGTTTCGGAGGGAAATTTGGTGTACAGACAGAAAGGCAGGACCCATCTGCTGTGGGGTTTGATTACAAGGAGAAACTAGCCAAGCATGAATCTCAACAAGGCACCGTTTTCACTTGTTACTTTCTTAACAGTGCAGCCACTTCTCACACAGTCTTAAATAGTTGTCTGAGTAGAGCGATGCTTGTAATGTGCAGGCACTTTCTTGCGCTTCTATTCCTACATGATCTAGCAATGTTCTTCCATTTTATTCTTAAAATGTTACATAAAGCAAGCCTGTATTCAGGAAACGGATATCCAATGTTTAGTTAACAGCTCTACAACATTAAGCATTTAGTTAATAGCTATACATACAGTGTGATGTTAACGACAACGTGCTTACTAGTTATAGAGTCTAAATGTGAAGTTTTGCCTGGATAAATTGGTGGAAAAATATTCAGATAAGGACCTGCATGTAACCGTTAACAAGCAATGGGTTATGGCAAAATCATTTTAAAATGATTGTAGTCTTTAAAACAAGAAGTAGGGAATGTTTGTGGTTCTTGGGTGAGCAAATACTGTTATAATGCTCTCTTTATTCATTGTGAAATAGTTGGGGTACAAACCATGAATTCCTGGTTTTCCGTTATCTAAAAGTGAGAAGTCTGGATCAGGAAAATGTAAGTGTAGTATATTTATTCTGGCTGAAAATACATACAAAGCTGAAGAAAATGAGGTTGTTCATTCTGATAGTCAATATTTTTCTGTGCTACAGTGACACAAATTCAAATTTTTAGAGTGTCAGATATGCCTTAGCAGAGCCCAAGTACAAACACTGAAATAGCTGGCTAGGGGGGACCCGAGTGGTTTTTGGGGCTAGGAGGAGGAGGAGTAATTGTATTCCAGGGACGTATAGGAAAGCCTGTCCATCTACAGAGTGTAAGGGCACATTCCTACAGCTCGCTGCCACCAGAGAGTTTTTCCAGCCACACACTCTTGCTGCTTCTGTTGCACTGGCTCTGGTGCTTGTCAGCCGTTTCTCTGACAAAACTCAGTACAAAGAGCAGAAAACTACTCTTGTAATAGGCTTTGTTTGTTGTTTTTCTTGTTAATGCCACTAGTGAGTTAAACTGATTTTGAAGCTTAACAAGTGCTAGAGTCAGCATCAGGTGAGAGGAGGAGTGTGCAGTTCAGGGGTGGTATGGAATAACGTGGCCACTCCATCTCTGTGGTGGTGAGTTGTAGCAGGCTGGTGCTGTCTTCTGGAACTGCCCCTTTCCATGTGTAGAGCAGGAGTTACTACCAATGACTTTAACGTTCTTCACTTGAGTATCACAACCAAATCCACTGGAATAAGAAATTTGTTACGTTTTCCTGCCATTCATAGAATTTACCAAGTTAAAGTGAAAAAAAACCACCTCTGTGGTCACCGAAGACTGGATATCTCTCCTTTGGGCAAAGCAAAATGGCTTAGGTTATATGGTTACTGCAGAGGGCTAAGAATTGGTGCTGTGAAAGGCTGTGTTACAGAAGTGATGCATTAGAAGGGCTCATCCCTTACTCCTTGCTTGATACCTTCTCAGTCCTCAGCTTAATGTTTACTCAAAGAATGCATGTAGCCCACAATCTGTCATCTGCTGGTGTACCTGAAGGCTCTTGCAGTTATGTATCCTTCCTGCATCAAAAAAACCAAATTGCATTTTCTTTGGCGGCTGTCACTGTATCTCTGCATGCAGCTGAAATGGCTATTTGCATTTGAAATGGCTGTTTGCATTTGGCAGAAAGATGGGAGGGACAACAAACTGCCCACTCTAACCTTTTATCCTGCTTTTAGATTATTCGAAAGGATTTGGTGGGAAGTATGGTGTACAGAAAGATCGGATGGATAAGGTAAGTTGCTTAAAAGAGCCATGACTTAAATGGTCTGTAGGGATACAAAATTGTCCGGTTAGATGTGTAGCGTTCGGCTCTTTATTTCTGGGTACTTCTCCAATCTAACACTGGAGTTCTGTGCTCTTCTAAATCTTTAATAAGCAAGTTTATGCACACAGAGCTGGTGCCAGTTTATACACACGTGTATGTGTGTACATTTGTATAGTGTGTGTATATATATAAGTAGGGAAAACAGAGCGTGGAAAACAACAGCAAAATTTGCACAAAAGTATTGAAAAATCCATTAATTCCACAATTTCACTCATGTCTCCTAACAACTAGCTGATGCCTGATATCCTGAGGATATCCTTTTAGCGGACTGCTTAAAATAGGTGTCCGATATCTACCAACTTCGACCCCTTTGTTTATCAGGGACCTTCTCTTTAGGAGAACTTGTTCTAGTATTCTGTGACAGGGAAAGGTAGAGCAGCCAGTACACCCTTTCTACCTCTCCATTTTAAAATTTAAAAAGCTAGAAGATGAAACAGTCCACACTGAGATGTATCAACTGAATAAATTTGATCTCAGTTTTGTGTAGGATATTTGAAAGTAGAGGAGTTTGGAAGTCTGTAGGATTTTTTTTTACTTGTGGCTTCAGGACTCAAGACTGTTCATTTAAAGAAAACCCAAACTCGTATTTTGAATACTGTTCTCAAAATACTCCCTCTGTTTTAACAATATCTGCTTCTTTAAGCGAACTGGATGCTTTTACCTTGGCAGAAGTCCTGCACAATGTGGATTAGAACAGCAACAGCCACACCATAAAAGTTTAGGACTTTGCCTCTGTTTTAATTCTGATGAGTTACCTGTTCATAAACTACATTTTTTTAATTAAAAGGGTTCTGATATGTTTAAACATTAATTCTTATGTAGTTTGGCTTACAGAAAGGATCATTCCATTTGTCAAGTTTTGATTCTTCCTGGTTTTGTTTTGGTGTTCTGAAAAAAATGCCATAGGGCCAATATCACAATGAAATGTCACAGATTGAAGCTGTCTGAATGTCTTCATCCATCTGTATTTTTTACTTGTGGTTTTTTTTTCTCCTTACTGATAGAATGCAGCAACTTTTGAAGATATTGAGAAACCAGCATCAACTTATCAGAAGACCAAGCCAATAGAAGCTGGTAAGGCATTGGCCCACATCGTTTCTTTGGAGGTGGTAAGGTTTGAAAGCCCAGGATGTTACTGTTGATGTAGTAGTGATGAGTAAGAGTCATCTAGAGGGAACTGCTGTATTTGCAGATCTCTAGTAACCTCAGCTACTCTCTCCCTCCTCTCTTTAGAGGTTATTTTGGTTTGTTGGGTTTTGTTTTGTTTTTTTCCTTGAGGGTCATCAGAGTTGAGGAAGGGAGAAAGAAGTGTCAGAGTGGAGAATAGACTGAGTAGGGGAGGGAGTGCTGGAGACTGTACCGTGAAAGAGAGGAGGGAGAAGTGTTGCAGAGGTTTTTATATAAGAGAAATGTACGCAAGAGGTTTGGACTTGGGAGATGGAGAAGGAGGGATAGAAGGACTCTGCTGAATAGGCTGTGAGCTCAGACTGCAGAACAGCAGAAACATGTCCAATCCTAGCCGAAATTTGTACTGAAAATTCATTCCAGGCTACCCTTATACAGAACCTTAAACAACAACGTTTGACTTTAATTTTTTTTAAATGTTACAGTTGCTAACAAAACAAGCAGCATCCGAGCTAACTTTGAAAACCTAGCCAAGGAAAAAGAGCAGGAAGACCGAAGGAAGGCAGAAGCTGAGAGAGCACAAAGAATGGCCAGGGAGAAACAAGAACAGGAGGAGGCCCGAAGGAAGCTGGAGGTCAGTAAGCTTCAAATCCTGTCTGAGCAGCGTTGTAGTCTGTTTCAATGCAATGCTGAGAGGAAAGAGAAACTTTTAAGAAAAGATACTTTCTTTCTAGCTGGACTTTAAAGCTCTCTGTGTGTATGTGTGTGTCTGCCTGTGTTTGTACCGTTGCTTTACCTGTTTGCAATTCCAGCCATCTATCAACATGCACCACATGGGCATCAGTCATCAGATAGGGTGATAGGGTAACATTTAATAAGATATCATTTTTTTATTTAGCCTGTCCCAAAATATGTGTGCTAGTCTTGAGCACTAATCTCTGCAGTCTGACCTTTTCCTACTGTACTTCTGCCTTTTGGTAATACCAGATCCCCTTGGACATGGAGGAGCTTGTAAGGGGAGAGACGTGGTCGCTGAAAGGCTCTATATGAGTGCTTGTCCAGGAAGTTTCATACTGTGGTGATAGGTGGTGATGCTGGTATTTTGGAATTGGTATTATGGAAGATGGAGGTGGTCTCACCCATTGGCATAGCACACGCCCATGAGATGAGAGGAAATAATCTTCCAAATATTAACTGAGTCTTGGTTTGGGAATTAAGATTAGTTAAGCATTGGCGTGGTTAAAAGCTTTGTGATTTCTGTGTTATTGATAAGCAAAAATAACTCCAGGAAATGCTGAGTCAGAAACTACATCATATCTGCTTCGTAGAATTTACATGTTTGGTGAAACTGCTGCTGAAATAGAAGGACAAATGCATTAACAGTAACTTGTCCTTCATGTCTTGTTCATTTGCTGCCTTCCGCAGTGCCGGCGATGCCTTACCATCAGTAATCCTGAGGGCCTGTGCTCTGTAGCTGTGTAACCTTTGGTGCAAGCTGCTACAGCAGGGTTTGTCCAGAGCCTCGGTGGCAGTGTCCCTTGTGGGTCCCATGCTGTTAGTCTGATTTCATGGCCTCAGGCTTGTAAACTCTGTTGTTACGGCAGGGAGTGGAAAGCAGTTGATGCTGGTGTAAGGTAGTCCCTCTTTTCCCCTTCTCCTTCACTTCTTGTTTTACAGATATTAGTTTATACTAGAGAAGACTAAATATAGGATACAAAAAGACAGTACTCTTTTAAATTCTGAATAAGTGCTACTTAGCCATACATGTGCACTGAGACTTAACAGCCAACCAGTATGCAACACTGGTGCCAAAACAGCATGCTCCAACTCATGCCAGTAGGGTCCCAAGCAGGAAAATTGAGCAGGTCCTGGTGAAAAGTGTGTAGTTCTCAAGGAGATGCACAGGAGAAACGGTCGTCCTCATCATCTTCATTATTTCCACTTGCTATGCTGAAGAGACCTTCCCAGAGGGGACTGCTTGTCTGGGACCCTTGTCACGGCTCTTCCTGGCTGGCAGTCATGGGGTTTTCCTATCTCCTCCTTTTTTCTCTCTTTCTTTCTCCTCTTCTGTTTTTATTTTCCTCCAAAAGTATCTTTCATAGTTAAAGCTAATGTATGCCAGCAGCTGTAGACCCTGCTAATAAATCTTCTTGCATATGGACTTGTCTCAGCATCCTCTGTGAGACATGTGGAATCCAGGACAGAGTGTCAGATGGCTTCTCAGATCTGTTCGGTCCTTTGCCTACCACCAAACGGGGCAGACCCAATGACTGGTTTCTTAGGTGTGGTAGATACTTCCCCTTAGCAGGGTGCTGCTACAGGATGTCAAGGGGGTGGTGTTCGTCCTGTTCCATCAGTATGGTCTAATTCATCACAGATTTAGACTTGGTGTGAATAATTTGTTTTACGAATACAAAAAACTAAATGCATGGTAGGCTTACGATGACATAGCTCCGATGCTCCTAAACCGAGAAAAATACACTGCAGTCTCTCCATCTAAAGTGATTACTGCCTTTTTTTAGTTTCCTCTTTTCTTTCAGCTTATCACCTCTTTTGCCTTATGGCTTCAAAATGTGCAGTGTGAGCATGCGTTCACTGCATACACGTATCACGAGATGAATGGTAGTTCATCTTTGCATATCAGTGATTTCTTCTAATGCAGCCTTTCATCCCTGTGTACTTTGTGGACTTTTAATACCTTCCCCTAGCCACTATCTGGGTTTCTTTACCGTTCTGGAGAAGAACATGTTACACCTTTAATACAGCATCTGCCACTCTCTTAGAGCTGGCAGAGGAAGGGATAAAGAGCTGAAGTTGAGAGTTCATTCTCTTCTGTGTGATGAGGTCAGCAAGCCTGCTCCAGGGTGCCACTCTGTTGTCAGCTTGGACTGCTCTGTGTCAGTTCTCAACTTTGGCACCATTCTCAACTTTGGCACCGGCCTCCAGCACTGAGCCAGGCAGAGAAAAATTGCCTTGAGGAGGGTCACTTGGCTCCGCTCTCCTCAGAGCAGTAAAACTGAAAGGCACCCAGTCCGTGCAGTTGCTCTGGGAGGTCTTCAGATAAGAGAAGCTGAATGCCTCAGCACATGCTCACTCAGAGGCACAGCAAAATGCTATCGGCATGTGTCACCACCTTCTTCTGGTGTAGCTGTTCAGCTGGTAGCCTCATAGCCCCTCGAGCTATTGCCGGGCTGTCCTCTGCTCCTGAGCTACTGTCTGCTGCTCCCAGCATGTCTCGGTGTGATTAAGCTTATGCATCCCCAGTATCTAGGTCTAGCACCTGGTTCTTTCCCTAACAAAGTGATTTTTCACTCCTCATCCTCACCTGTCCTTGTCCTTGCCACCAACACTGCAACTCTAGTCAAAGAGCTGTGGCCCCTGCACTCTGGGATCTGTTTCATGCGGTCACGAAGACTGGAAGCAAACGCTCTTTCTGGACACAACCCGGGGACACCCTTGAGGTGTACATTGCTCTTGAAAGTGCAGCTTCACTCCTCCTTCAAGAGATCTCCCTTTGCTTGGCACTTGTTTTCCTCTGTCAGCACATTGGATCTGGGTCACGTTAGGACTTGTGACTTACAGCAAGCAGCGTTGTTATCTTTGCAGGTTTTAATTTCGTAAATACTTTTACAGTTCTCCAGATAAGGAAGAACCATGATATAGGCTGATGAGCATCACGAGTGTTGCGCTGTTACTAAGGCCATTCTGCACCCATGAGATCACTTTGGACAGCCCTTGCTTCCAGTTACCGCTGACAATTGCTAAGAAGTATCAGTCCCAAAGGAAAACAGGCTTCTCAGCAGCCATCCTGCTCTTTCATGTCTTTCTCTGAGGTGTGTATTTTCGTCTGGCAGTAACTCCATTCCGTCATCACTGCTTCTGCTTCATTCTCAGACAAAGTGTCTGGTGGTTTAAGGATTTCTGAGTTAGCCTGTTTGAAGCTTCTTAGGTCATCCTGACGATGCTGGTGGTACTTGCTAGACAACACTACTCAGCTGAGGACTGTGACTTCCTTACTTTGATTTGGTTGTTTCTATGGGATTCTACAAAAGACTGGTCCCTGTAAACAGTGCAGTCCATCCTTGAACACCTGGGTCTTAAAGTGAATGTCCTGAAGTAAAAAACTTGACTCGTTATCACAGAGCGATTACCAGCTCTCAGATGGTAGGAGTTCTTGTGTTGCAGGATCCCAGGATAATTTATCCTTCACTCAGTGCCTCACCTCTTGGGCAACTACCTCATGAAAGTGTCTCTCTCCTAAGGCGTGTGGCGACTCCGATACCTCGTACTGACATGCTGATCTTTTTGGTACTTCATGTATGCTGTTTGCTCTGCACCTTTGCTACGAGCAGGTCGACATTCCTCAGTATGCACAGAAGTACTTCATGTGGTGGCAGCTGTGTCTCCGGGGGCATACCCTTTATGTTCCCGTGTCTTACAAGTGGGGGTATCAGTGTATTGTAAAATACCGTGTGATTTCATTGCACAGCAGCTGCATTTTCACAAGGAGCAGCAGCAAAGTGCCGGTGCTCTGGAGATGTGGTCCATTTGGAGGACAGAGCTTTCCCGCTTGGCTTATGAGTGGTGACAGTATAGGATGGTTTAGGAGAGATCCTCCATTCCCTCGAAGCAGCAGTTGCCCTAAGTGATAGGTGTGGGGAGGACAGGCATCTCTGAAGTTCACATGTGTGTGTCCTTCAGCTCTGACAGATGAGCTGTCTTGCAGTCCTTGGCGAGAAGTGGGACTTCTGCTCTGGTGGCCATGTGAATCTTTTGAAAGGTTGCACAGCTGACACAGAAAATACTGATGCTTCTTTTTTGAGAGGAGATTGGTGTCCGGGCTTGGTCTTGGGTACAACCCATTGTTGGTTGGCATTGTTGGCATTGGCCAAGTGGTGCTTCCATTTCTCCAGGTACCTCTGCTGCCAAGCGCTGTCGTTAGGGTAAGGCAGGACAACGTCCTGGTGGCTCTCGTTGTGCTGTGCATCTTGGTACTGGCCTTCTTGGCCTTCCAGTGACTTCCTCAGTTCTCCCAGTCTGACCTGTGTAATGGTTTGTCTGCCTCGCTCATCTCAAGCTTGAAACAATCCACTTCATCCTATGGTTGCTGAATGGCTCTGCGTTACACTATTCCTATTCCAACCCAGTTGGAGCTATCTGCAAGGCGGTTGTAGTGAGGTGGGTGTTCGTCTCTTCTCCCAAGTAATTAGCGATAGGATGAGAGGAAATGGCCTCAAGTTGCGTCAGGGGAGGTTTAGATTGGACATTAGGAAAAAATTCTTTACTGAGAGAGCGGTCAGACATTGGAACAGGCTGTCCAGGGAAGTGGTGGAGTCACCATCCCTGGAGGAGTTCAAAAAATGTGTGGATGTGGCACTTCAGGACAAGGTTTAGCAGGCCTGGTGGTGTTGGGGTGACAGCTGGACTTGATGACCTTAGAGGTCTTTTCCAACCTTAATGATTCTATGATCTTTTTTTAACCATTAAGGAGGAGATGACTGGTCATGCATATCTTGCCAGAGTAGTCAGGCTTTCTGCTTAGTGTTCCCTTCCGTGGCCTGGGCTGGTAGCCTGGGCTGAGTGAGGGAAGAAGTTCAGCTTCTCCGTTAGCTCTCTTGCCATTTGTTTTGGGTGATCTTATGCTCAGAAGTAAGATCCGTGGGTGGAGGGTGGTGAATTTGGGCTTTTGTTACCCATTTCAGCTTTTCATTGAGGTTTCTTCCTGCTGAGGAAACAGTCCTCCAGAAGGGTTTGAATGTAGTAACACAGGTTCTCATGAGTCATTGAACTGTTAGATCTTTTTTTTTTCCCCTTTCTTTCTCAAAAATGGTTTGCTTTCTTTACTGTTATTTTTGCTGTAAGTGTGGGTTAAATTCAAGCCGTTACGCTTGATTTTTTTCTTGTGCTTCATCAAAGATTGTGTTGCCTGGACACATTTGAAGGTTTTTTTTTTTTCCCCAAAGCTGGTATTTAAATTTCACTGTAACCAGATGATTAATGTTCTTCCAGACTGAACGTGTCCATGGTTAATGGTGTGACTCTGCAGACACTGAGGGAGGGAGGATGGGGTTAAGGTGACACTGGAGCGGCACTGGCTGCGCTGCCCCATCGCTCACAAGCTGAGTGTGAAAGGGGAGGGACGTGAGCCACACCATCCACAGACACTGTTAAGGCTGGGGACAGACGTGGACTTCAGTGAACTTTATTTCTTTAAGTGAACTTCCTTGCAGAGACAGAAAGTTCTCTCACTTTAAGTAAGTATGTGGGCATACGTACTCCCACAGTGGGGATGTGCATATGGACTGCGTTCCTTCAGCACCCTGTTTACTGGTAGTCTTGTTTCTGTTTTGCTTTTCACATATGTCACGTCGTCAAACGGTGCTCAGGGAGCTCTTCTTTAGCTGCTGGCTTGAATCGATGGGTGCCTGGTGATGCAGCGACCCTCTGCTACCTCAGAGAACAAAGCAGGGTGCTCTTTCGCGCGGAGCCTTTCAGTGTGGAGGAAACCCAGCCTGAGGGGGACCGTGCAACTTAAATGTTTCACGGCCATTGCGCTGCGGCTGTCCTGCGCTGGAGGCGGGATTGCAGAGACCCCTTTCCTAGGACAAAGTATTCAGACTGTTGCTGTGTTTGACATTGTTAATGGATTGATACTACTTCATTTGTCCCCAGACTTAGATTTGACTTCTGATAAACACGTTGCTGGTGCTTTTTTATCTGCAGCACAGGAGTTAAAAGTGGGGGAGGACTGTTTGCATCAGGACAGACTTTTTCCAGAAAGCACAGCACTGAGCTTTGAATTGCCTTCAAAGCTGGCTCTGTTCTCAAGACATGCTTTGCTTGGTTAGATGTATTTTTTTTCTGAGCTGTGACAAAGAAAAGGAAGAATTTTTTTGTGACAGAGTCTTATCACTTCATCTCTGGACTGCAGTTTCTCCTGAGAATCCTTTGGGGAGTTATGGCTTGATGGACTTAAACAGCCACGGTGCAGAGTCTCCTGTAACACGGATTCTCTTCGTTTTGCAATAAAGAAGAAAGTTTAGCCCTAGGTCCACAGTTTTATTTTTCCCTGTAGTAGAGAAAGGCAAAATGAAATAGCTATCTTATGGTCTTTTTTTTTTTTTTGAAGTCATGCAAGCAACATAGCATTCTTGTGCTACGATGTCCTGGCTGCCTAATGAATGGCTTTCTAATGATCATTGTGGATTTGCCCGCCGATTTACAGGTGGGATGGCACAGCACAAAGTGCCTCAGTGCCAGAACACTTGATTCAGATCCACGTTCCTTGTGTCGCAGAATACAGTAGCAGTACTGCTCTTATTTCTACCCCATGCAACCTGAACGTTTGAATTCCCCTCATTGTCACTATATAGGACTTAATTTTGTCTGAGCTGTTCAGCCTTTTGCTTTGGCAGGTGTTTTGCAGACCTGCAGGAGCTTGCAGGATCATTTCTCATCAAAGATGATATATCGGTTGTATAATTAGCACGTGCAGGCTTCAGGTTCTTTAAAGTTATGCTAAAATGGGATATGAGGCCCAGCCAGCTAATGAACAGAATGGATATATTGGACACAGAAGCCCTGCAGCTCCTATGGAAACGTGCCAAAGAACATTGGGTACTTTGTTTTCAGACACACGTATGCACACATACTGTGCGGGTTTTGTGTCTTCACTTTGTTCTCAGATGCTTTGCTGTGTTTCCGAGGCTTTACCGCCAGTCTAAACCTTCAGGCAGGTCTAAGGATCCAGCCGCTCTGGTCATCTTCTGCTCCTTGCTCACATCAGTTTATTTCAGAATGTGCCGTCTGTCTGGTCTGTCTTATTGAAGGTTTTTTTCTTGTTCAGTGTCATGACATCAGTGATTAAACCGCACTGAAGTTTTTCTTTCTCTTCAATTCAGGAACAAGCCAAAGCCAAAAAACAAACTCCACCGCCATCTCCTACCACGCAGCCGGCTGAGCAGAAGGCCCCCTCCAGCCCGGTCTACGAGGTTTGTTAGAATCGCTTTCAGTACCCGGGTTTTGAGCCTAAGCGCAGGAGCCTTTTGACGAACCCCTGAGGAACCTCACCTGTATTTCTGCAGGATGCAGTTTCCTACGAGGCAGAGTCTACCTCCTACAAGAATTCCAGCGCAACGTATTCTGCTGCGCACGAGCCAGAGGCCGGCTACAAAGCTGCAGAGTCGGACTACCAAGAAGCAGTGAGTCGGCGAGAGGCAGAGTATGAACCAGAGACTGTCTATGAAGTGGCAGGGGCAGGAGACCATTACCAAGCAGGTAGAGTGTGTGTTTCTGATACAAAAACCTTTCAGATAAAGATTATTTCCTTGGGCAGTAACTTAATGAATGGTTGTGCCCGTGGCGTGCTCGTCCTAGTTTTCTAAAGTCTTAGTCTGATGAGACTTTTTAGATTCTCCACCAACAAACTTTAATTAGGAAATTAAGATTGGGCGAGAGTAAGGTTGAAATTACTTAACTTTGGTGAGCTGATGTTGGAATAATTACAGTGCTCTCTAGAGTGTCAGTTGAAAAAGAAATGTAGGGGTAACCGTTTCCACCCTGTGTAAGGGAGCTCAACTGGAGAAGACAGCAGAGACACGGAGATTAAATGTGTGCTGAGCCAGTGCTGGCCTGCCAAGCGAAAAGTTCTGTCAACAGTTCTTGGGTTTCGAGATCGATGTGGTGTGTTCTGTGTCTGTGAGGGAGTGGAGCAAGGATGTCTGAATGGAATGCAATGGAAAGAATAAGGTTCTTTGGAATTCCCCTTTTTCTCATCTCTTCTGGTTACTAAATGAGGGCTGGAGAATGACCCTGCTTGCTCTGGTGTGAAAACCTGGAAATTTTAAGCAGGCCCCCTTCCTCCCCCCCCCAGAATACACCCTTAACGAGGTATTAAATAGTCTCTTACGCACTGGGCTCGGTTGTCCTGTCACATTTTACAGAAGTGTTGGAAGGCTTATCATTTTTATTTTATACTGTCTGAAATGCCTACTTGTGAACGCTTCCTTCCAGGCTTTAATTGTGTGTGATTTGGAAAAAAATCCATTTCTGAAGGTACGTCCGCACTGCGAAAAACTTGCATAGTTTGTTCCCTGCGTCCCGTGTGGGTTAGCAGCAGAGTTAGAGGAGCACCACAGGAAAGAGCTCGGCGTGATAGGTAGTGTGCTCGTGCTTTTAACTGCTGCTTTTCTCTCTCTAGAAGAAAATGCTTATGATGAATATGAAAATGAACTTGGAATCACAGCCATAGCCCTTTATGATTATCAAGCCGGTAAGCCAAGCTCTGGTTTTTAACCCTGCCTTTGAAAACTCTGTTCTGCGCAGAGGAGTCTGGATTTTTCCTTTGCCTTTCAGCTTGTAGTGTCTTCTAGTAATAGGTGAAATGAAGATATGAAGAATTAGGAATGTAGTGATTTAGCAATAGCATTGAGACCCTTCTGAAAACTACTGCCCACTGTTTCTGGAGCTCTGGTGGGAGTTCTCAAAAATCTGTGTTAACCAAGTGTTAACACTCTCCTTAGACCCTTGGCATACGTAGGTGTTTAGCATCTTGCCTGGGTAATTCTGGGGGGAGAGCAGGAACGTAAAGTGGTTCTCGGTGTGTTAGGTAGCAGTTGTTGCTCCAAGTTAGAAATTCGCCCAAAATGCAGTAGGTAAGCGCCGGCTGCCTCTCGCTCCGGAGGACAAGCAAGTGTCCGTCTGTACTGATGTGTCTGTACCCGGTGCCCCGTTCCGAGTGCCCTGACGGGAACGAGAGAGGGGGTGGGTGTCTCTGTTCTTTTAGCAGTGGCGGGTCGATGGGTGGTGGGTTCCTGTGCGAATACTGAGCCTCTTCAACTCTCTCTCCAGCCGGTGATGACGAGATTTCCTTTGATCCGGATGACATCATCACAAACATAGAAATGATCGATGACGGCTGGTGGAGGGGTGTCTGCAAAGGCCGATACGGGCTGTTCCCCGCCAATTATGTGGAGCTGAGACAATAAGGACTATTGTCTGCTGGTTATGCCTTAATTCCCCGGTCAATAAATCTGACTTAATACACTACAAATCATGATGCTTTTCTGAGGATGGAGGGGTATATACATATTGCTTTTATATTTAATACTTTGCTGATGCTTTTTAAAATGTTTATGCCACAGAAATCGCTAATATATTGTAACTACTATGTTCTTCACGAAGGCTCTTAAATGATTTTCATGCATTTGGAAACGTTTCTTCTCTGCCAAATTAGGAATTGTCATAAAAAGCCTTTTCGAGGACAATTAGCTGTCTGTCGTAATATTGCATGTTTTACTCATAAGTGAGCAGATTTACTTAGTGTTTAAGTCTAGTTAGTCTTCCACTAAATGTTTTCAGCTAAGAAAATCATGGCTATGCAGGTTATTTGCATTTCCACTAAGCAGGGGTGGGGAGGAATGGGGAGGTGCATAATTTTTTCTTTTTCTTTCCAGAAGTGCGTGAAAAAGCAAAGAGACTGCTTGAAAGTTGCAGCTAATGGCAGTTAATCAAATACTGTCCAATATTTATGGAATATTAATGTTCTGAAGGAAACAGTCTGGTTACTTTTTCCTTCTCTTTTAAAGTGAGGTTCCTTGGCTCTTGCATTG
>Ga0065711_1005753_pt1 | contig 24047 bp, 12 predicted proteins | sample Hoacrofraction12_FD_59098 | JGI IMG/M metagenome (GOLD analysis project Ga0065711, IMG submission 59098) | Hoatzin crop microbial communities from Cojedes, Venezuela - Epithelial fraction 12 v2 (version 2) | ecosystem: Host-associated > Birds > Digestive system > Esophagus > Crop | place... | reverse complement strand
GGGGGGGGGGGGAGGGGTGTTGGACTAGGTGACCTTTATGACACTATGAAAAGTGTTTCCTGATGTTCAGATGGCGCATCCTGTGTTTCAGTCTATACCCATTGTCCTGTCACTGGACATGACTGAAAAGAGCTCCATCGTCTTCATACCCTCCATTCAGATAACGGTATACATTGATGAGAAACCCCCCTGAGCCTGCTCTTCCCCAGGCTGAACAGTCCCAGCTCTCTCAGCCTTACTTCACATGTGGGATGCTCCAGCCCAGGGTACTGCTGGACTTTTGCTGCAAGTGAACACTGCTGGCTCATGCCCAACTTGTTGTCCAGGACGCCCTGTGAGTAATCCTGTTTCCACTGCAATCATACAGCTTGCAAGTAACAGCTATTAGTCCAGAAAAATTGTGACTAAATAATAGCACACTAATTTTTAAGAGACTTAGTTACTTGAAACCCAGCCAGCTAAAGAAGTGAATGTGTTAATGCAATCATTTCTATTGAGTTTTCTGAATGGTGATAAGCCAGAGTCGTACATTCAAGGTGGTTCTTGTCTTCGTAATAACCAATGTCAATAGTTTAAATAACAACTACCCTACTTACGGCTGTTTCTTTTACAGAAGAGCATGGTAGTGAAAGCTGTCATCTACGTTTCAAATGGTTTACCTCCTTGATTAATTGGCCCCAAAATAAAAAATTCATTTCATTGCATGATCCTTAATATTTGCTTTGCATGTGTTATTGTGGCCATATTTTGATCTGCACTGTCATTTCTAAGCACTGCTATACACACTGTGCATTGCTATACACACTGCTGCTACCTGCAGGAGCTGAAAAAATGGCATTAATTCTTTTACCACTGGGTGGCGATCTCTTAAAAATTATGAACGCCAAAAATATCTTGCCCGATCTTTTAATTTCGGTATAACTAAAGAAAAGCTCAGAGATAAGACTTTAATAGTTCTGATTAGCAGCGGTAAAGTCAGTCTAAAGGAAAACAGTATCCAAAGGTCTGCTTTGTAAATATGACAACTCAGCAGATGTGACTAAATTGAAAACAATACCGTCACTTCATAATGCCACCTGTGCCGAAGTATTGATGTGCTGCAGAGTTTACTTCGGTTTTTCAGAAGAAGCCAAGGGCTTTCTACACAGCCAGATGTAACTCCTAGCTTTCGAGAAACATTTTAGGTGTAAATCCTCTCTGACAGACATGCATTTTGAAGTGAATCATGGTTGCTTTTCAATCACTAGCTGGGATTTTGTTGACCCAGACACATTTACACATAAGCAAAACCTTTCTGCTTGCACCCTGAAGGGACTTTGTCATCTCAGCAAGTCCAAAATGTACTACTTCGTGTAAGATAATAAAGATTTAGACACACCTAAATGAAATCAAGCTCTCCAGGAGTGCAATGTCACATTAGCTAATCTATCTTTGAATTTATCTTCCCTTTTACAGAGTTCTGCAGATACTGAAAGTGAACTGTGTCCACCCTCTTGCAAAACAGTGCTGTTTCCTAAAGCCAAAGCATTTCTGATTTTTACCATACTTTCAGTACATGTAATGCTGCTGTATTTGTTATTTACCATCCCTCTCTACATTCAGCAGTCACAGTGGAGTAGCTGGTTAAAATAAACTTCTTCTCATTCTTTGATTGTTGTCCAGATTAGGAAGCCACCAGGAAGGCTTTACCTTCAACGACTGCGTACCAAGTGCATTTCTGCAGATACACTCATTCCTTTATCATGCCCTCAGATATGAAAGTGGAGGAGGCAACGTAAGCAACAAGACAGACAAAAATATAGAAACTTTTTTGAGAAACCTAGCAATTAGGGTTTTCAGTATACAGAGTGTATGTATTGTCCACAGACAGACTTTCTAAATGGGTTTATCACGTAGCCTTAAAATGCCCCTGTCTATGTAGAAGCGTTGCTGAACACTCCACTCCCAAGTTCTCTTAACTAGTTGAACTAGCAAGTTTTTGAGATAAGAATTAGGCATAGGTTAGATACAAAACTAGCAGCCAGTCTTGCATCCCTAGACAAGAAATCTCTCAGGCTGGAGAAGGTTTACAAAAGTGATACCTCATAGATGCGTGCATTACTGTACTGCATCTGTTTGAAAAGGTACTTGTAGTTTAAGAGTAATTCTTGTTAATGTTGAAATATGGTTGAAGAAGTCTTTTATAGTTATACTTTTGTTAAAGTTTTTAATGACTCTGTAAAAACGCCACATTCAGCTTGGATGGAACCACAGTCCTGCAGCAAAAAAATTAGGTTCAATACAAGGTGACCACTATCTTTTCCTAACCCTATCAGACCCACAAGACATGCCCATTTCCTGTTGACGACAATTAAATATAGAGATGGTTCTCAGTGAATAAGATAAATAAGTTGAGCCTGGACTCTGCCAACTGCAAACAAAAGCACATGAGCAAAGGTTGGCACCACACCCAGCTACCCTTAGCTCTTTTATTTTCATTGAGTCAGTTTAGTTACAGCTGAACAGCTTGTGATATGCCTTCTTGCAGTCACAGGACGTATTGGAGAGGTCAACAGGACCAAATGGACAAGGGTCTTTGGATCTCCACAATCTTTCATCTATTGCTTACCCTAATGAGGTAAGAAAAGAACTGCCATAATTTTTGGAGTTCATAAGATGGTGTTCAAAGTATGAAACAATAAAAAAGCAATACCGTGGAAGGGAAGAAAAAGTTCTTAGCTTAGCTACAAGAGGAGGAGTGTGGCTCCTCTACCAGAGAACTGTTTCCAAAATGTTTGTCCATACTCAATGCGTTATTACGATAGTAGTCACTCCTGCCATACATCTCACAGCCTTACTTCTTCCTTGCTGGCTTTCGGATTTCAGCAGGAAACTTAACCCTCTGGATGCTGTGGAAATGCATAATCACCCTTCTGAGCAATCACTTGGCTCGTGGCCAAGACATTCTTGCCTTCACTGAGTAAAATGGAAAGGAATTATGACCACAATAAAGCGTTCAGCTTACTAATTGCTATTTAATTGCTGCTCAGCATTTCCCATGCATTAACTAGCAATGGTGGTGTTACATAAACACTTGAAAGTACCAGCCGACTCTGTAGGACGCAGGGAAAAGCACAGCGTGCCTGAGTGTGCACGTGTGTGTGTTCATGTGCATGTTTGGAGGCACTAGGCATGAAAAGACTTCTCTTCCCCACCCTGCATGACACTTAGCCATGAAGTGTATGGATGTCCCCGCCAAAGGAATAGCCACCAAGTCTGGGTGATTCTCTCCTGCAGACTTAATGTCCCCAGAGGATCTATATATGTTCCAATACCTGACCTCTCTGACAACAGGCCTCCATTTCTGAAGGGAAACTTCTGGCTTTTTGCTTCCTCCCCCATCCAGAAACATCCCTCTCAAAATGTTGTGCTTCATTAGAAATGCAGTCTCAAAATGCAAGATGAAAAAAGAAAATGAAAACAAGGCAGAGAAGAATCATTTCCTCTCCTTCTGTAAATGAGGAGAAGAAGGAAGACAGGGAATAAGTTCAAACCTAAAGAGATTCAATATTTTTAGGAATAGCTGTCAACAAAAAACCAGTTTCCTTCAGCTCTTGAAGAATGCTCAATTTTCCGTGAAAAATCCATTCTGGCACTGTGTCGCTGCCTGGCTGCCTTCTTCAGGGCTGCTATGTGCCGGGCCATCCACATGGGCAAGACAGACCTGGAGCAGTTTTAATCCCAGGATGGGTTAAAGACACTTGCAAAGGCCGTGCCTTGGGAATGCCTTGGATGTGCTAGGCTGGGGGCAAGCTGGTGCGAGCCCTCACTGTGTACCAAGCCCCTCTGCCCCCATCCCCTCTCATCACTGTCAGTGCGCAGGGAACAGTGCACACAGAGAGAGTCGGGCTGGGTAACGGGACCAGGACCATAGGGCACCCTGGTGCAATGGCTTCCCATGAGCAAAGTGCAGTTGCAGCTCTCGTGAGCCGAGACGTCGCTGCTGGGATGCACTGCAAATGCTTTCAGAGCAGTGCAAATCCTGAAAGCGTTCTCAGCTTTGTGCACATCAGGAGCACGGACCTGTATGTCCCACGCACCCCACTCTGTATCTCTGCATCTGGCATTGGCAGGTTAATAGCTAATTCACATGATGTGGATCTTGGTTTATAGTCCTCTACAAGCTCTAATAAAAAGAGGGAACACTGATCCAGAGATCCCAGCAGTACTGTCCCATCAGCAACAGTCGAGATGCCTTCCACGTGAATGGCACACATGCCAGTATTCCTCACCCCTTTCCTTCTGCACTCCTCCATCACTATTTTGCAGCACAAAGGGTGAGCCACCAGCACATGTGAGCATGGCAAAGACCTTAAGAAGTGCACTCACTCTGCATGCACAAGATCTGCAGAGGTCTTAGTGAGGTGTGGGTGACATTTTGGTTAAGATAGCACTAAGGACTATGGAGACTCAAATCCATTTTCTGCCACAAGCTTCCTGTCTGATTTTGGTCAAATTACTTAATCTGCAAAATAGGGCACAAAGTAATTTCTTTTAGAACCCTTTTGGAGCAGAGACTTTCTCTCTGAGACATAGCTGTGTTGTCTTGACTACAAAGAACAGTGGATTTTATTGAGAGTCTCTTGACGTGCATATAATAACATATAATGAAATAACGTAGTAGTCACAGGAGGTTTTCTTAGTAACCCGTGGATTATCTGGTTTGAGGTATTATCTTGGTTATTGAATCTGACTTCATATATACCATGAATTAGGAGGTTTTCATGAACAATTTTTTGCTTGAACTAGAGCCTCTTTTCTATAAATAATTCTATTACTAGTTTAAAAATTCAACAATTTTATAAAAAATCACATCTTATTTATAATCTAGATTTGCTGCCATCCTGTCCTAGATCTTGTTATATCTCCATCTGCTAGATCAAGGAGCCTAAGATCAAAGTTTTTTCATGCTGTGGCTCTTTTGTTAAGCTAAACAGACTGAACTCCTCTTGTCTTACACTCTGAGGTATATTTTCCAGTGCTTTAATCATTCTTGTATGATCTTGTATGATCAGTCCTCTTTCTAATCATTCACAGATAAATGAACTAGATGTTCTTTTAGAACTGGCTACACCGGTAGAATGATGTAGGCAATATGCCTTCCCTGCTCATTTGTACCATTCTCGTGCTCACACATCAAGGTTTACAGTAGATATTTTGGCCATTGGAAGCTTGCAAAGAGGGCTTGCCCTTCATGCTCTGCTTGCCCTACGATCCCTGTAAGAAATAATTTTTGTTTTTACACATTGTTTGATGTGACCAGAAGACCCAGACTGGTCTCTATCCATGACCCGTCTTTGTTTTTTACCCGCTAACCCCAGTCTTTGTGTCAGCTCAAGCTTTCAGTGATCATTAAGACTGGGAATTAGTTCTTCTTCCATGTCACTGATGAAAAATGTTAAATGACATGAAAATAAAAGCTAATTCATGTGAGATTTTACTGACAACACAACCACGCTAATTTCCCACTGACAGTGAGATTTTGGACCTGTCAAGTTGTAACTATTAAAAATATGTATAATATTATTTTGTATTCTTTTGACCCTTACTAAAAAACTAATGTCTTTCCATGAATACTTCTGCATGTAAGGGTTTCTGTACCTTATAGGCCATAGACAAGGTATTTAAGTATAAAACATTTTTTTCCTGCGATTTCTGCATCCAGTGTTCAAAACTGAAAGCCATCTCCACGTCAGCAACAGGGAAGGAAGCTGAGAGCTGGCTCTTCTTGCAGAGGTTTGCTCCCAAAGCAGCATCCATCTGCACCTAGATCTCCCTGCTTCAGGGACGTGCTCTGCTGCAGACTCCCTCCCACCTGACAGTTTTGGCTTGCTCTTGCGTGGTCATTAGTACTGCAGCAAGCTCCTCTCCCTCATTTTTTGAAGTCTTATTTGAAGACACCAGTATTTTGGTATTTGGACAGCACACGAGTTTACCCAGACCACTTGTAACCTGTTCTCCTTTTTCCACAAAAAAGTGAGAACTTGGTGAACCCTGTTTACAAGTAAGCAGTGAGAGTGTCTCCTCATCTTGCTGTCAGGAGACCTAGCCACGTCAGGTGAACAGACGAATCTCCTGATGATCCGAATGGGTGGCCAGCAAATGCCCATTATTGGTCCATGCTCTAAAACTTCTCAGCCAAAGCCTTTTGCTGCTATTTAATAATTGATTTTTTATTGCTAATCCCTAATCTGAGTTGGCAGCTTTACTGCTCCAAGGCTGTGCTTGCTGCTGACACATGTGAACGTGGATATTTGCTGTCTCCTCAGATTTGTGCAGCTCCAAGGTGGGCACTGTGTTGCCTACTCTGTAAAGGAAACATCCAGGGACTGCTGCAAGGGGCTGAGCTGAGCCGTTCCCTCATGTTGGTTCATGCCTGTTTTAGGGTTCTCTAGTTGCAGACCAAACTATCTGAACAGCCTTTTTGCTTGATTACGAAATGACTGGCTTCAGCTCAGGCTGGAAAAGGTAAATGTTTATGGGCACATTGTGAGAAGTGCTGGGACAGTAACGCACACATGCTGGCGTGAAATTTGGAATCCTCCCATGCTGGTTTGCTCTGGACTCTGGAAACATCTGCACTCACCAGTTCTTACAGAGCTTTTATCTACTGCTTCTTTATCAGAGCTAGTCATTCCTTTTAACATACACTTTGCAACAGTCGTTTATGGCTTCAGCTTCCCCCAGGCCAGATGGCTGCACTCCTCAGAGTCATTCTGGAAAGAGATGAGTTTTGGCATCTACAACCCCTTACAAATCTTATTGCTGAGAAAGATCCTAGATCATCCCCAGTAAGAGGCTTTTCTTTCTATTACTCTACCTTCCCATAGCACATGCCAGGTATTGTGAAGGTGGTTACGGTCTTTGCTGGTGTCAAAGTTTTCCTAGGTCCATACAGGAATTGCAATCATTCAGCATGTTTCCCAGCACCAAACAAATGTTTTCAGCAAGAGCAGCTTAGTATAAATTTCTTTCCTTGGTGGGGCTGCTCCTCCTGTGTCCATAAAGCAGCCAACAGAGACAGCCAGCCATTATTTCTCCCTTTACGACCAACTGCTCGGAAAGCTGAAAGGCACCGAAGAGATCCCTGGCTCCAGCCTCCTGCCCCAAGGCAGTGTCAGCTATATTTCAGAGAGGCCCTTATCTTAAAGCTGTGTATGGTGAAGGCAAGCCTTCCAAGCTTTGCTTTTTCAAATGTCAAATCTAAGCTCCTTTTTTGTAGTCTAGACCTATTCCTCCTTGCATCAGCTACCAAGGACACAAGAAGCAGATTGTTCTTGCACCAATTTTATAGGTGCTTCGAGACCATTATGTTTCTGGCTCTTTCTTTTGCTTTCTAGATTAAAAAACTTTAATTTCTTCATTCTGTCCTCATATATCATGCTTCCTAGGCTTCTGCTCATGCATATTAAGTACCTCCTGTAGACTCTCTTTACTTACCCTCCCTCTTTCTTAATGCCTGAAGGATTCAAACCTGCGTGCATGCTCCAATTGCAATCTCATCAATGCAGAACAGACTTGAAGTATTGCTTCCCAGGCCACACTACTCTTGATTCAATGCCGTTTCTGCAACAGCATAATGTGTTGATGGTGGGCAAAAAATGTGACACTGTTTAAAGGACTCCAAGTATCAGCACGGCATTCCTGGTCACAGGGTTCAGAACACAACTTCAGGAAGAAAAGGACTCAGAGGCCCGGACACATAAGACATAATCATTAATTTTCTATAGTGGTTTTTTTGTTGTTGTTGTTTTGCTTCCAAAGAGACTTCCTGCTGCTTCTGCAATAAACTGGAAAACAGTACATCAAATGCATTGTCAGTAAAATTACAGGGATCTTACGCTCATTAAGGATACAGACTCTTCGGTAAATTACTGTCATTCTTCACTTTCATTGAGTTACTTCTGCGATGCAGTTCATCCAGACTGCAGCAATTCTCTCTGCCCTAGTTGTTCTGCTACTGCAGCCTGTCATTTGCATGCAGTCCTTGCACTACTTTCCTGGTAAGTTCCACACTAAAGCAAAGTTATTCCTAACAGCAATATTTCCATGCTTCTGAATGGTGATTTCCCTCTAAACCATCATCCTGCCTGTGTTCCTCCAGTTCCTTAAAATCAGCTGCTTCGTCCGAGGTCAGCTGGAGGGGTTAGGAACCTAGAAAGAATGACTAAGGGAATTTCATGCTCCTTTTCCCACTGGAAGGCAGCAGAAGTTGGGTGTCTAAAACCTATTAAAAATTTCAAAAAATGATGTAAGAATTCTGTAAAGTTCAATTGTGAGGCACCCCTTGGCCTCTTGAATATGTGAAAAGTTTTGAGCTAAGTGGTCAGTTGTTACTTACAAAAGATTTTAAACCCTAAAGGGTACTGTTTGTAACTCCCTGAAAATACTGTGATTCATTCCTGAATGTTTCGCCTACTTGCATGAGTAATTCCACGTTTCATTTTACAGAGAGCATAAAGCAGTCACACCATGAAAGGAAAAGGCTTTTAAAGAGGGATAGGTTCACACATTGTTCTGTCTTGCCTGGAGAGAACCTTTTCTCTGTTGTTTTTCCTCATTGAAATGTTCTTCATTTAAAATAGAAGACATTGAAACTTATCTTGGTGCTTTGTGGAATATATACCACAGAAAATACAAAGGCATTTAAACAGAGATACGAACACGAGTTGGTCACTAGCTAATGCAAGAAGCAGTGATTCATGATTCGGGTACTCAGTTTGAAAAGTAATGTAAAGGGACTGAATTTTCCAGAAGGAGCTCAGCTTTTCCTGAAGAACTGCCAAAAGAGATGCAGAATTTAGCATTATAGCCAGCCCTGCCAGCTCCATGCCTGGCAATGTTGTATTCCAGGATTGTTTTCAAATGCCTTTTAATTTCCCCTGGAAATATCCCATCCATTTACTAGGAAGCCACCTTTCCCACCCATGTTGCAAAACTCAGCAGATTACAAGTGAAGTAACATGGCTGACCAGGAGTAGCCTTACCTCTGTGCTCTCCTCCAGCTTTCCCTCCTTGCCCTTCCTTTCCATTCATTGTTTACATTCATAAGCCATTTCACAGCAGCACAGACCACTTCCACTGAAAGTTTGGTCATGGGGTTATTTTGTTTGGTTTTGTGTATTTTTTTGTTTAAAGATTCATTGTCTCCAACCCCAAAGTCTGTTTGCTAAAATATCTCCAGTTACCGATCCTCTAGGTGAACCAAAACATCTATTTTCAGTAGCTCACAGCAAAGGGCAGCAGGAGCCACCAGCTTTGCTCCACCTGAACTGCCAGCCTCCAGCTTCCCAAAAATGCCGTACCCTCTCTCCCCTTTCAAAAAGGGAATGTAAGCCGATCAGTGAATAATGGATTTGATATTGCAAGTATGGGAACTTCACCTACAGGGAATATTCTGGAGAAGGGAGTGATTTCTGAACTAGCTCTTAACGATTTCAGAAGGTGGCACTGTCGTGAGTCATGAGCTCACTGGAAATTCAATCGCAGAAGTGGAGTTTGCCAACAGGAACAGGATTGTAAAGAGTGAAGTTCAGCTAACTCAACCAAAATGTGTCTTTTCCTACAAAATACAGTATTCTACTGGGCAGCCAGATTTCCCTTTAGTAAATATTTGGTATTTTCTTAATTCAAAGCACAACATGTTAAAATAATGTGAAAATATACCACAGCGGAGACATGGATATAAGAGAATGCTATCTTCACAGAATTCACTTTTTCAGAGCCTTTTGCCAGGGAAAATTTCTTAAACCATTTGAATTTTCAGCAGTGAAGTCTTCTCATTCTAAAAAACATATTACTCTCGTGTCTGCCTATTTCATAGCCCTTAGATAGTTCATGTTTGCAAAGTGCTTTGAGTTCCTCAGACGGTGAATGGTACTACATGAATGAGAAAATGTGATCGATCTTCAATAAAGATAAACTAACATTTAGTTTGGATCCCTTTTCTCAGCCCTCTCTAACACATGGGTTCAGAATTGATTTCATTCATTCAGGTTTGCAGTACTTTGTAAACTCTTAGTTCTTTAAAGTCATGTTTTATTTTCAGAGGTTCATCTAAAACTGTGAACTCTAATGCATCTCAGACCTGCAGTTTAGGCATATCCTAATTTTTAAGATGGTATATATTAATTTAGTGTTAAACCAGATCGATTGGTGGCAAGAAAGACCTTGATCTCAAAGCAACCATTTGACTTTAACAGAGAAATAACCTTTCAAGCTATCAAAAGTTCTGGCGCCAAGATTCTGCCATGACCTATGTTATGAAAATAATATAATCTGCCTCAATAGAACAGTACTGAGTTACTACTGATAGTCTGATAGAGCAGATAATGAGCACATCATGCCATTTTATAATAGCTCCCTGCAACATATTTGCAAGAGAATGATAGATTGCTTGTATACTTTTTATGGGACTCTCATAAGATAGCGTGTATCTTCCAGCACTATCTAATGCATAAACTTCATTTCAGTGTATTTGCCTGTCAAACAACCAGAATTATGATGCCCAAGCACAGTCACGCTGGATCCGAGCAAAGGTCCATCCAGGCCAGCAGCCGGCCTCTGCCAGTACTCAGCAGCAGATGTTTAGGGAGAGAGTGTCAGAGGAATGCGAGGGCACAGTTATACTTCCCGCAGTACAGCCTCACAGACCCGAACAGTCTCATTGCAGTATTTCCGCACTCAGAAAATTGACCATTTGTTATGCTTTGGATTTTTTTTTCCTCTTTTAAACTATTATTGATTCTTGAAAGGACCACTTCTCTTATCCAATTCAATAATTTGTTTCAAAATGAAACAAGGGAATCATTCCATTCAGATCTGGTTGCTGTGGAAGACAAAATTTTTTAATCCCATGCCCTTTATACATTCACAGCCTCAGCCTTCACACTCAGAATTAAGAGGAAATATATTTCTTGAAATATAACAGCTCTGGATCCTACAATCAAATGTGTGTCTTTTAAAATATATACAGTGGTTGCTGCACACTCAGCTCAAAGCATTGGTATGGCCCTATAGCCCTATGGTCCAGTGATGCCATAGTCTGAAAACCATAATAAAGCTCCCAGTGTATGTACCAGTAATTCTGTATTTTCCAGAAGTAGCAGGAAATCTCGATTGTTCTGCATATAAAACTTGCAGAACGAAAGCAGAAAAAACCTCAAGTTGTTCTGCTGTGGCTGAGGCCAGCCGGAACTGTTGGTACACTCTACTGAGTATCAGATATCAACAGTACAATAAGAAAGCTTTTCTGTCCTTAGCAGCTTTTCTCAACTGGGAAATTAAACATCCTTTCATCTACCAGCCACGGATCAGGATCAACTTTAGTACATTACTACTTAAAATGCCAGTATAGGATTTGTTAATAGGCATTGAGTCATGCTCGTAATGCAGACAACACTAAATCACAAAAAGAGTGTCCACCCTGCCCCCAGTTCGTTGTTAGGCTGTTTTCTCTGACCGTACCAAAACTGACTGCTTGCCCATCAGAGATCATACAGCACACATCAATAATTACGTCGAAACCTGTCTGATAATGGGTGTCACTCCTGAAGACCCACCGTCATGCCTTGTTCCTTTCTGGCAGGTGATCCTGCTGCATCTGTGACCAGCACAGAGCACACCATGTCCTGCTCCTCAGCTGCTGCTCTTCCTACTCCTCCAACCTTTCGGCCCCGGCACAATTTACACTTCAAACCTGGCAGCACTCAGGGCAAGCGCATGGAGAACGAACCAGATTCCTCATGCTCTGGGTGGGCGAAGAGAAGGTGTTTTCCCTGCAGATTTCTGGCTCCCCCCTCCAGGTGCCTCCTGGGACGCGTCCAGAAGCAGACCATCAATCGGGTATGGGTTGTGGGCAGGATGCCATCGCTTTCTGTGGAGCTGGCAGTGTGGGGGACATCCATTCATCAGGTTTTCTAAGCCAGCAAAAAGCAGAGCTACTTAGCACATGAAAGGGTCAACTTCTCTCACACGTTAAGATGGGAAATTAAAAGCCTTATGTAGAAAATTCAGAATTTGGAGAGGGTGAGAGTGAAGGACCTTTCACCCACGCCTTAGCAGCCGCACAGCTGGACAGGCGACAGCAGCGACCACACGATGTGAATGAAGCTACTCGGGAAGGCGACAGAGCAGAGATTAAAAGCTATTTTGGTGCCAGCTGAGATTGCTCCGGGCCCAAGACAAAACAAGGCTGATATATTGAACTGGGGAGAGGCCTACGTGCTATTTCTTAAAGCTCTCCCTTCGCCACTTATGGCGGAGTGAGACATTTGTCCCTTGTAATGCCCTGAGAACCCAGACGTGCTTTTGCATGAGTGTTAAGAACATCAGATTAACTCTCCCTCTCCAAGGAATCTAATAAAATTACAGGCCTGGCTTACTCCTGATTTAGTTGTACACAGTACTCAAATTTAAGATAAATGAAACTATTCCTACAGTGTATTATTAGTTGTGGATAGGAGACGGCTTTAGAAAACCTGTGAAACCTGTGTCTGTAGCCGGGTCATCAGTGTCAAGAGGAAGGCCTACAAACACAAAAATTAACATTTATACCCTTGTTCCTAATGAATAAAGCTTTAAGGTATTTATGTTTAACGTAATTCAAAGCCTGATTAAAACCTCTTGGAATCCCACGGTTGTATTTTCCCTTGAAGTACCAATCTGCAACGTCAGCGTGCCTCTCCGGACCTCGGAGGGCAAAGTGAGAGTTAAGACTGACGCATCAAAGAGCAACACAGCCGTAAGTGCTATGGGGAGCTTCAATCCTCCAAACAGGATCACTCTTCACAGAAAATCAGAACCAATAACAGCAACTATTATCAGCACCCAACAAACAGAACTTGCAGACGGCATGTTTTCAGACTGATAAGAGAGTGAGACAAAACTTGTGTGAGCAGCAGATTCAGCCTGGGATTCACAATTCATACAGGTTAAAATCAGAGTAGTTACTGGAAGTCGGCTGTCTGACCTGCTTGCCTGAAGTTGGTCACGCAACTTGCAATAGCCTCTGCTCCAGAGGAACTCGTCATTCCCTTTTAAAAAAAAACTTTAATTTTTTTTCTTTTTTTAAACAGATCCTGAAGTACCTATGACAAAAGAAGAATTTTTAGTGATTTTTTTTCCTGGGTCTTATTACAGTGGTATAAAAAGACAGTCAGTCTCTATGAGACTGAGGCCGTTGCTGGAGAACATAAGTTATAAGGAGCTACTATGTACCAGCTCAAGAAATGATCGATGTTAAGCAATTTTGTGTATTCACAAAAGGGACTATGCAATAGTCAGCCTTACACAGCTGGAGCTTACAGGTAAAATTCTCACACTTCTCACAGATTAAACTTTCAGCACAGCGCTCTAGATCATCTTAAGGTTACACCATAACTGATATAAAAATTACTTCCCCTGGTAAGGAAGTTTAAAATCTGGAGAGTCACTAGAAAGAAACCTATTGCAAAAGGAAAGCTCCTGGAGCTGACAGACTTGGGTGTCTCTGTTGGGAAGGAGGCTGAGGATGCGAGTTCCTCCCAAAGGACGTGGGGAAAAGCTTTTCACATCAGCCCCTCCCTACAGCAGGAAGGACGTTGTCTGTTGCTGTGTAATTGTGAATATTTTATTGTTTGAACATTGGACAGTTTAACTGCTATATAACCCTCTGTGTCATGTCACCCTGCAGATGCCTGGAGCTGTTTTCTGTGTTTTTTTTTTTTTTTTTTTTTTAATGTTGAATATGACAAGGCATTTTAAAGATACTTCATGTTCTAGTGCAGGCGCAGGAACTCCTGCCAAGCACTCGTTCACCTCTAGGAGCAGAAAACCGTCCCTTCTGCTTGTGCAGAGGAATTCAAAAGCATTCAGCAAATATTATCTGCCTAGAAATTAGTATGCGATATGCAAAAGCACAGTCACATTTAGATAAAATATAGCAAAGATATAGCTCGTCATAGCAGTTGGAAGAGGTACCTGCTAGGTTTCAACCATAGCGAAACCAGCACTGACAAATACAGAGCTTGCCGTACTTCTGTGTGAAGGGTCCTTGCTCTGGTGCAGATAAAATGCATGACTTTTGGCCTGCTAGCAAAGCCCAGGTTCACTAAGGAGCTTTGGTTTTTGGACTCCGCTGCAGGCTGGGACTCCTCCGAGCTCAGGTGTTGGGGTCAAGTGAAAGTCCTGGGGACAGACGTGAGTTTTTTGTGTCCTCTCTTTCTGCTAGGGCATGCTTTCATCAAGGCATGCTCCAGAGCCCAGGATTCCCTCTTGAACTCAAGTGCCAGCACCATTTCTTCCACAGAAGTGCGTAGGGCTTCCTTTTATTTTTACTTAACAAGAGAGACAGATTTTTACCAGGTCAGACCAAATGTCCATCTGGTCCAGTAGCCTCTGACAATAACTAATAGCAAATATTCCCTCTCCTCATTTCCTGAACAAGATGAACATGGGATAACTCCTCTGCTATGCTCTCCCACTTCTGACAAGAGATCAAAGCTTTCTGTTTGCGAAACTCCCACTGGGGGGTTATAACCCCATCTTTGTGTTAATAGCTCTCCATGGACTTTTCTCATTGGAATTTGCTTAATAGTTTTTGAGCCTTGTCAACAGCACCGAGACACCTAGCCTGTCATTTAAAGCACTTACCAAGGAAGGTGGCTACCTCAGTCGTGTTTCCCTTGTGCCTGAGGGGACTCAAACCTATCCCTGTCAGGAGAATTACCAGAGGCTGCAGATTTTCCCAGTGTCTGTTGGATGGGCAGGTTTCTCTAACTACCTGATAGAGCAAGGCATCTTCATCCTCAGGCATATTTTTAATAGCCTCTGGGCAGCTTCAGAGTGAAGATGAACAGCGCAGAGTAACAGAGCAGCTGCCCTAAGCAGAGAGCAATTAGCTGGCCTTAGGAGCAAACACCATAAGCAAGACTGATCAAAATGGCACAGTGACGACATGTTGCCATCAGCATAAAACAGGACTGTCAATGTGCCTTTCTTCAACCAATTATGTGAGTGAAAAGGGATCTGATCCATTAGTGAGGATAACGAGTCTCAGGTCCCTCAGAGCAAGCACAGCTTCCTACTGGAGTGAAAGAATCATAGAATCATAGAATGCTTTGGGTTGGAAAAGACCTCTAGAGGTCATCTAGCCCAACCCCCCTTCAGTAAGGGGCGCACCTAGATCAGTCCTTGTAGTCAGCTGCATCTTTAGATAAGATTCTGCAACTCTCATTCACAAGAATTTCATGGGTGTGGTCGTGAATAGATATGGACCTTAGACAGGGGGATCCCTCCCCATACATTTAGCTTTATTTTACCATGTAAAAATGGCTTTTCTCCAAGTTCTTTTTTTAGTCAAGCCTTCAGTGAACCATACCTCTTCTCCAATCTGTCAGACATACCCACATGATAATAAACTTAACTACTTAAAGGCAGATAAAAGCAGATGGGGGAACTGTCACAGCATTAGGCAGCAGCAACACGGCTCCCACAAGCCAAAGCACAAGTAGCTTTGATTTGGCAAAGAAGATGCTCTTCCAGGATCCGTGTAGCATCAGCTCCTCCAGTAGTAGCTTTTGCTTTCCATTTTGCTGGTTGAGCAAGCTCCATTCCCTCTCAAGGGACTACCAAGGTGCTCTAGGAGAGGTGTGGTAGACTCCGAGCCTTCTAAGGTACAGTGCCACTGAGGAGTCACACGGGGCGTTCAGGAACGCGCCAGCTGATGCTACAACCCCCAAGCAAGACGGGAAGGACAGCATTCTCAAAATGTTTCCTACATGTAACAGCCTACGTTGATTTGCACAGGTCCACACGTAAATGCAAATCCTTCACACATACTGGCAGGTGGCATCTTATTATGAGCAGACACTAAAGGCTGGGTGTCACATATGTCCTGCAAATACCCCATTTGCTAGTGCACATTGGCCACTCACATGCATAAGTTACCAATCTCAAGGAGCTCAATTTGTACTGCCATTTTTTGCCTCTCCCCAAATAGCAGACGCTTCCTAGTATCACTTTTAGAAACCGTTATAGAGTGTTGTCGTGGTTTAAACCCAGGTGGCAACTAAGCACCACACAGCCACCCACTCACTCCCCCACAGCCCCCGTGGGGTCGGGGAGAGAATCAGAAGGGTAAAACTCGTGGGTTGAGACAAAGACAGTTTAACAGGTAAAGCAAAAGCCACGTGCAGGCAAAGCAAAACAAGGAATCCATTCCCTGCTTCCCATGGGCAGGCAAGTGTGGCTCCAGCCATCCCAAGGAGAGCAGGGCTTCATCACGCGTAACGGTTACTTGGGGAGACAAATGCTGTCACTCCAAATGTCTCCCCCTTCCGTCTTCTCCCCCCAGATTTATACGCTGTGTGACATCATATGGGATGGAGCATCCCTGGGGTCAGCTGTCCCAGCCGTGTCCCCCCCTGGCTTCCTGTGCCCCCCCAGCCTCCTCACTGCTGGGGCGGCGTGAGGAACAGAAAATAGAAAAGGCCCTGACTCTGCGTAAGCGCTGCTCAGGAATAACGAAAACATCCCTGTATTATCAACACTGCTTCCAGCACAAATCCGAAACACAGCCGCATATTAGCTACTATGAAGAAAATTAACTCTTTCCCAGCCAAAACCAGCACAAGCATGCAAATGCCATGAAGGACCAGCAAAGCCTTGGTGAGTGACCTTTCCCCAGCCCTGGGAACAAGTTGAGGATCTTCGCGGTGATGGTTCAGACCCAAAACCGAGTTAAAGTTGTATTGCTGGTTTCTGCTCTGGATTGCAGGGTTTGTAAAGGTATTGTATGACTGCTGCCTGACACGGGCATTTGTGGAAGCAAACATTTTTTAAAAAAAAGAGCTTGAATAGCTCTTAATTAAATGGGTTTGTATTGTGCTGGGTGAGGGTGTGCCCCATCCTGGCTGGCAAAGCTGAACAGGTAAATGCCAAAGCAGTAACTAACACCGAAACGCAGGAGGGATGGGGGGCTCCGCACACCTCAGGACTTAAAACTATCTTCAACCTTTGGTCTTGTTCTCAACACAGAAAAAAAACGTGAGAGAAGATTTCACTGGTGTTCGTAAAGAAGCTGTTTAGCAGTAAAAGCTGATCTACAGGCAGAGGACAAAAGAACAATGGCTCTGCCGAAATGCTACACGGGGCTGAGCTGACACCATCTCACTGAGAGGTTCTGTAAGGAATAATTTCAAGTCAAGACTGGAAAAGATCAAATAGCAGCTGGAAAGCAAGAATATACCAGGGAGGAGGGGAGAAAGGAGCTACACTGCTTGAGCACAAACAGCTGAAAATACAGAATAGAAAAATACATGTGTTATTAGGCAGCGCGTTTGCATTGTTAACGCTATTTGCCTTGGTAAATAAACCAGAAATTTACCTTTTTAACTTCCTTATCTTAGTACAATTTTGATAGTTTTCTGTAACTATACTCCCTCTTCTAAGAGGTTTTACGGAAGCTCAGATCTGCTGAGGTACCGAGACACCACTGAAGCAAGCGGAATCAGACACCCCAATGCTTTTGTCGACGTGACCCTTTGACCACCCTGGAAATCTGCAGCTGCACGAGGGGAGATCCCTGCTCACACAGCCACACCAGTTTAAATACACATCTTAGGTTGTAACTAAATTGGTTTTCCTCTCTGTACAAGCGGGATGCCACTGCCACAAACACAACTACAGTTCCACGCCGTCCTGTCTCTGTGGTTCTCGTTCAAGTCGCAGCCATGGTTAACAATGCACAGCATCGGTACCTGTCCTGGGGGCAGCTGTGCGATGCCGCGTAAGTTTAAGCGATGTTAAAACTCCCACATATCCAAAGGTTCTTCTCGGGGATCTAAAGCTCCAGAAAGCCCATTTGAACCTCTTGCCACCACTTATTACAGCTTGGTTTTCTTACGCAGTTTCAGCACAGCCCGATTTCTGGTCTCAGACTAGACGTGTCATTCCGTTCAGGTACTTACAAGCTTTACTTTAGCCCTGTATCTTGAATTTGCTTTCTTTAAAGTAGGGATGATGCATGTTTTTTTTCACAAATATGGAAGGAGCAGTCTTCGATGGTGAGCTCAGTTCTCCAGAGTGCTCCACAACTGTAAGGTATCATTATTAATTTGAGTTTAGGTTTAGGCATAGGTCATAGGAATATCTTCAAATTTTGTGGAAACATTTTGCAGAGGACAAGCCCAGCCAAATTTCTGTTCCAGCACAAAAAAAAGGGAAAACCAATAAACAAAACTAGACAGGTAATATATAATGAATAAGACTACTCATTAAAAAGGTAACTATATGATATATTGTTACAGCAGAAAAATAAAAACATATGAATTAAGGAAGAACAGCTGTCTATAACAAAAAGAAGTGCTTCGACTGATCATTTAAAATGGGGCCTCAGCTTTCCAAAGCTTATGTGCTTTCAATCATGGTCAGCAACGTTTGCTGTTCTAATCTGATTCCTCACTTTCTCACTATTTTCCATTTCAGGTGAAATTCAGCAGATGTTAATTAACACCTGCGATAGCTAATATATTACCTAGAGGCATTTTTAATATCTGCTGTTAGCCAGTTGAGAACTGAGCCAGGAAAAAAACAGAGCTTCCCAGCCTTGCAGGAAGAATTAAACTACCTTTAAATGCCCAGCGTCATGTCTAGTTGTTGGTTTGTCTCTTCCTCAAGAGAATGCCAGTGCAAAATGCAGTCCCTGTACATTCTGTATGTCTGCCTATTTCATAAATTCTGCCTCTCTAGCTGCTTTAAGCTCCAGCAAGGAGACTGCTATAGCATTAGTATGCCAAGAAAAGAACCCAAAAATCAGGAAGCCAGAAAATACGGTTTTACTCCTCCTTGCAGGTCTGAGCTACAGCATTTCCAGGAAGCACTGCTGGCAGGATTTCGCTTTTCAGTTTACACCATGTTCCTAGTCCTGAACCCAAAGATGTTATTAAACAGGACAGGTAACCAGCTCTGATTTTTGGAAGCTTCTGTCACTGAAAGCGCACACCAAGATAAACACAACCAAGGATGTGCAGACTGTGAGGCTCCTGTTTCTCAGGTAGCCGTACCTCCAGAATGAAGACTGAAGCTCAGTTCTGCTCCTCTTCATAAAATTGAGAGGGAATGTGCCCAGAAGCACATGCAGAAATGGATCTGTTTTAACTTTTCCTTTTCCCTTGGCCACTAAAGCACTGCCTACTATCCTGTCACTGAGCAGTTCTTGTGAGATCAGTGGACAGTTTATCTGCTCAAACATTTGGAGGCTAAGGATAAAACAAAGACCTGGAAAGCAAAATTTACTGAAGTCAGCGATGAAAAGGAAAAAAAAAGTGACCCACCAAAGTTTGAGGATGCACAGCATCTCCGATTTTTCATTTCAACAGACATGCATAGGTACGGTTCTTATTTTCAGTAATGCAGAGGATCATGCTTTTACCTCCTTGGTGTAGAAGGAACTACCATGATAAATGTTAACTTTGGGTCAGGTAAAGACCTGAGGCGTTGCAAACAGGCAGCAGAAGATTCATGGCACATAAAGCCTTGCGTCTGAGAATCAATCCTACTTCAGGCATCCCAAAACATCTGATAGCCTGGTAACTAATAATACCCTGAAAAAGCATTCTAACTCATTTTTACTGACATGAAACTTGACATCTAGATCTGATGAGGATTACTCACCAGAGTAAATTTTTCATTTAAAATCATGCCTTGCAGCTATCATGGAAAGTTGTTTGCTATCCCCTAAACACGTATTAGCTGATGTTATATTGCTTATCCAGATAAAATAGACAGTAAATCAAATTCATAGGCTGCAGCTGCTAATCAGTATGGTTTAGTTGAAGACTACGTCCAAATACTGTTTCTTAAAGCTATTTCTGAATTTCAGATGTGTCATTAAGGACAAAACAGATAAACCACTTCACTACTTCTGGTGTCTATAAAATTGAGGAACTTTATCCCTTTTGTTCTATTTTGAAATGAAAAATCACAACCAGCAGGTCTCCCATCTTATTTACAATAAATTAGTGATGAAGGGGAAAGGATTATTTTTCAAATTGGTGTAATCATATGGTCTCAAATATCATTCTATAACCAACCCTCTCTCACACCAGCTTTTAAAAGACATCTTAGAAAATACCAGGTTTGCGTGTCTTTGGTTGGCCTTACCAGACAGGATCCAAAAAGGCAGCAGAACGAGCTTCCAGTTCATACCTGCACTTGAAACAGCTTTTCTTCCAGTTAGATATCAGATGTTTGACGGAGCTAAATTAAACATGAGCTTTAGTGTGAAGCATCCAGCTGCACTGGCCAGGCCAAGGCTGGGAGTTCTGTCCTTCAGATTTTAGCCCTCATATGACATTATCTTGTTAATGGACAAGAGACTTTGTATTTCAAACATAAATTACTATTGGTTGCATTACGGTGAAGACAGAACTTAAAAAACCAAAACCAAAAACCAGTGAAGACTCCCCTCCTCCCTAAAACAGTCCAGTCCTCTCTTCATTTATTCAGTTCAGTTTAAGTCACACCCTGACATAACATCAGAGGTTACAAGTCTTGAGGCTTTCAAGGCATTTATCCCAGTGTTTCCAATTTAGGATCATTTTCTGCAGGTGTTCCCTATAATCTTTGCTGAGGTCCAGACTGACCGGCCTACAATAGCAGGGAATGATTCACCAGGCAGCTACTCAGAGATTTATTTTTGGTTTTGGCAAGAGCAGGAATAAGCAGGCATATACTTAGCAAGTTTATTTGAAAAGTTCACTCTATTTACTAAACATTTATTTTTTGCCCCAAACCTGCAACCCTTAGTAGTATCTGGAATACTATTCAGAAAATTGCACTGCAACTGACTTACCTGAACTTGAACCTCATCTGCGCATTTCCATTTATGTCGTCAATATGTCGCTGCTTGCTTTTAAAAGCAATCAGTAACTAATTTCTCAGTCACCCTGTTTCCTAAACTTACTCTCTGATGCATGATCTTTACACAGGAGGTGAGGAAAATACCCATATTAAGAATGCCGATAGCCTTTTAATAATTCAATGCGCAGAAATGCCCTGCTGTTACAACTGAGCAAGTATTCCCCAATACAAAAGAAAGGTCGAACCTCCTCCACTTCAAGGGTTAAAAAAACCCGTAATTCAGATGCTCCATAAAATGCCATCTTTTTCTGTATCAGCCTAATTTACATGTGTACAGACGACTTACAGCTTTATCTGATGCCCAGACTGAGAAGCAAGAGGTCTACCTCTGCGCTGCCAGCTGGGTACGGTGAGTGGGGCTTCTCGCTCCCCGCTATGGCACACAGGCCGGCACCAGCCCGAAGACATTGCTGCGCAGCCCCTGCACAGAGGGCGGGGAGAGCCAGGCGAGGCGGGCAGCCCGTTTTCTCATGGATCTAGTTTTTCAGTGGCTGGCTGCTATCAAATTCATTGAAGCAAGGATTTGACTGAGCAGGAAGATAGAATTACGTCTCCTTCCCACAGCTCAAGGTCAGGACAAAGATGGAGGATGGCTGTGAGCGAGTTATTTTATGTACATTTATTGACTTAGTATTCTGACCAAATTTCCAAGCTGAAAGTACCACACACAAGGATTAAGACATGGCTAATATTTAGTGACATATTAACCAGTATTGATATTGAATCTTAACAGCAGCCATCTGAACAGCATATCGGACTTCTCAAATAAAACCCGAATTTGTAGGTATCTTGTGCCTAGGTAAAGACTTGCAACTAATAAACCTGAGACATTTCCGAGGAGCAATTAGAGGTTCATGGTAGAAAGAGGTAGCTCAGAAGTACAGAAGAGAGGAAACTCTATTTTCACAACAGTGTAAGGATTAAAAATGCAGAAAAACATCTGCATGAGATGGATAAAACTATCTAAAAATATATTATATATATATAAAAATATAATAAACTATACAAAAATGTCTGCATACTCCGGCCTCTGGACAGTTCTGAGGACCTGACCCTCACAGAGCTCACACTAAACCGGACTCAGAAATGCCCCAGTGCAATATCTGCTTACTTGCTCTTCCAGTTTGGACACATACATACAAAAAAGGTTCTTTGGGCCCTAGAATACCTAAATACAGGCAGAATCTTTTTTGCGTGTAATGAATACGAACATATTGCCTCCCAAAGGCAGTATGACAATCCTGGCAGCAAAGGCACCCCTTTCTGCCTCCTTTCCCCGCTAACTGTGGCTGAAGTACGAGTCTTCCTCACCCGTCTCTCTGTTCCCAGCATTTAAACTTTCCTCCTCCTCGCTCGCACCCCTTTGTCCGAGCCTGGGTTTGCCCCAATTGCTTCTTCTCAACAGAAGGATTTCAGGTGCCCCTGGACTGAAGAGGCTCCACGTTAAGAAAAGCATCTCCGGGGAGCAACTTCTAAGAGCTGCCCGCACAACCACCCCAAGCTTTCTGCCTGGGCAGCACGGAGCCAGGAACACAAAAAGGCAGTCCAAAAGCAGTACCTTGTAGTTTTACTATCGGAAATAAAAAAAAGCATACATCTGCATGTTGAGTGGAAAAAAAAGCTTTTATGGAAATAGATTTGATGCTACAGTTCCTTTGTCATTGGTCTTCAGAGTCTGAAGGAGCAGCTGAGTGAGGGACCGGCAAGCACCTCAGCCAGCTAGGTTGTCTGAGTTCACGGCGCAGCAGCTTTCGAAGTTCATTACGTATTATCACACACGTCGAGCCACGGGGCACCTGCCCAGCATCTACTGCATCATTTCAGTGATTGTCAGCGACTGGTTTAATCCACATTTTCACCTGGAACTCAGCTCTCACCTCTTGTTTCCTTTCAGGTCACTTTTTATTTTTAATGGACCTTAAATAATTTGTTACAACCAAACAAAATCATAACTGCGTAATACCCGACTGCTAGGAAATAATTTTCAGTCCCTGCCACTATGTAGTATCTTATCCCACATTCAGAAAAAGTCTAAAACCATTTTAACAATATAAAGTATATTGCAAATGTATTCAAAATAAATAAATCAGTTGTTGCTACATCACCTACTATCAAGAAATGTGTAATTGCTGAGTGTTTTTAGCCAAGTTTGCTCTGTAAGGCACAACACCAGTACAAATCTGGCTTATAGTTTACTTTGTCCAAAAATCCCAGAGCTGTACGTGGGAGCAGATAGCTGCCCGAGCTAAAGCACATGATCTCGCTACCAAAAGAAACCCGGGGAATCTTTCACCTTTCTCCACGAGCCTCAGACACGGCAAATGGTAAAGAACATTGCTGGTGGTGCCCAAGCCTGCTTCCACGTTCGGAGCACAACCCTGCCTGTGCTCTCCAGGTCTGGTCTCCTCTCACAGCAGAGTATTTACATTTTATCACACAATTTCTTCATTGGAGCTTCATTATGCCAGTCATCACCAATTACGCCCAAATCATGTGTTCCCTGGGTAAACGCCGTGAATCGCTAGGCAGCAACCGGCCTTCCTCCGCCACAGAACTAGGGGCGAGCAGCCTCTGCGACACCTGCTGACCCTTACACAGCCTGAAGCGGGACAAGGCCAGCACGGTCCTGCCTTTTGCATGACTAAACGTGATGTGATGTGGGGCACGGGCAAGCGCCTGCCCCTCACGACACCTCTCTTTCGACCCCCGTGGGGGACGGAGGATGGGCTCACGGTGCGCGGCTGGGCCAGGAGCACGCACGGCCCCGCCGCGGGTCCTCGGCCCTGAAATTAGGGACGAGCACTTCGTTGCCCCTCTTCCCTTGATAAGGCAGCAGGTGAGGTGACAGCAGGGAGGTGACTCCTGGGCCGGAGAGCTGAGAGGAGCTGGGCCAGGGCCCGAGCAGTCAGCGCGCCGGCTCCCGGCGAGGGCTGGGGGAAGGCGCGGGGACCCCCGTGCAGGGGCAGCACCTTTGGGCCCGCTCCCCGCGGCGCTGGGAGCGTGAGGCGTTTCTTGGTGTCACTTCGCTAAGGCAGCCGCACCGTCCCGTCACCCGGGCGCTGGGTCTCGGCGGCGTCCGTGTGCCCGCAGCCCGCGGGTCGCTGGCA
>Ga0065711_1034275_pt1 | contig 24048 bp, 14 predicted proteins | sample Hoacrofraction12_FD_59098 | JGI IMG/M metagenome (GOLD analysis project Ga0065711, IMG submission 59098) | Hoatzin crop microbial communities from Cojedes, Venezuela - Epithelial fraction 12 v2 (version 2) | ecosystem: Host-associated > Birds > Digestive system > Esophagus > Crop | place... | reverse complement strand
CAACGGCGCCGGAGCCGGCCCGGGCCCCCCCCCCGCCCCACGCTGACGTCCCCGGGGCCGGGGTGGATGCTCTGCCCGCAGCGGCACCTGCCCGCACGCCGCGGGGAAAAATCCCCTCCGCAGCCCCGGCATCGTCCTCGCCAGCCTCCCCGGCAGGTACCTGCTGCCCCTCCCGAGCCCCTTTCACACCCCCCAAGCCTTCATCTCCCCAGCCACACACTCAGAAGGGTGCTTTGTCCCCAAACGGGTCTGTGCCAGAAGCTGCACGCTCTGTGGGGGAAGGAGGAGAAAAAAGCAGTCATCGGTCACCCCGGTGGCACTTCAGGAGATGCCAGACAGGCTCCAGAGCCCCGCTCAGATCCCTCCTGCCCCTGTGCCCCATGGGTGGGGGGCACGGGGGGACGCAGCCACGCTGGCGGGCTCTGGTCCTGCTCCTGTGCCAGCACAAACCCTTCTCTACACTCTGCTTTGGGTTCCTCATTTTTAAATTTGGTGTTATCAGGGGTTTTCTTCCCCCCTCTGAAACAAGCCACCTCTTTCCCCTGCATACAGATAAGAGCACGAGGGTCTGTGGCCTTCGCCTTTGGAAGGGACCCGTTTCCAAAACCCCAAAGGGAAGAAAGAACCCTTCGCTGTGGTGCTGGCGTGAGCCTGGGGCACAGCTCCACGGCTCTGCCCGGGTACAGACAGGGAGGACATGCGGGGCGCACAGGTACAGGCTGGGAGGGCATGCAGGCCAGGAGGGCGTGCGGGGCACACGGGTACAGACTGGGGGGACGTGCGGAGCACACGGGTACAGGCCGGGAGGACGTGCGGGGCACATGGAGCAGCTGAAGTTTCCAGAGAAAGAGCCATGGCACAGGGCCTGGCAGCTTTTTGGTCCCTGGCCGGGGAGTTCCTTGAAGACGTCCTTATTGCAGTAATTGTCCTTGATCTACACCGAGTAACTTTGCTCATATGGACTCCCAGTGTCTGCCTCTCGCCAGAAAACAGACAATCCAGGGGCTATTGTTCCACCTGGAGATGTGCCATGATTGGAAAGGGAGATAAGAAAATCCGTGTTTGCAGCTGTTGTTTAGACTCTGGGCACATCCCGGACACAGTGTGGGTCCCGGAGAAAATAAAAGTCCTTTCCCACACTGGGCTTAGCAGCAGCATCGCTGTCAGACCAGGTTGCACAGGCAGAGCTGTCAAGCTCTTCCCTGTCGCTCCGGAGGCTGCGTTCAGGCCCGGTCTGGCCGCGGGCTCAAGGTCCTTCTTAGCCAGCGGATCTGCAGGCGGCCGGAGCTGGGTGACTTCACTGGAGAGTCAAACGCCGTGGATGCATTTCCAGTCTTCTCGTTGTCCACAGAAACTGGTGTGCCCTAACCCCACCAGCCTGATGGCCACGTAGGCAACTCTGAACTTCAAATTTTGAACCCTGAACTGAATTGATCCAGTTACATTCCGTATTACAGAAGAAAAAGTAGGCAGTATAAGCCATAGAGTTCACATAGTGCTGGATATGGGAACATCCTTCAAAGCCCCTCGGGGTAAACAGCACATTGGAAATGCCTTCCAGCACACTGACAGTGCAAAGGAAATAAAAAATCAGCATTTTTGAAGTGATATCAAAGGAACAAAAAAAGCATCTTTTAGCAGTAAGTGACAGGAAGCTTCCAGTGCGTTATCTTCATGTCTGAAAAATTAAACCTGCTTATATTAAACTCAATGCAGCTGTGTCCTGGGGGAGTGGCAGGGCAAGATTTTGGAAGAAGAAACTTCATTTCTGAAGGATTTTAATCTACTACAAATGCCCCATTTCTGACACCTGATAAGTGCGAAGGGGCCCAGAAGTTAAATCCAACAAAAAACATAGGAAATTTCTTTGCCTTGATAGGAACACATCAGCTCTAAAGAATTTGCCCTAGATACCGCCTGTATGTCAGATAGCTGGCACAGTTCTGACAGTGGAAAACCCAGACTTTCTTGCCTTACTAATGTGAGCAGTCTCACTGCCTTGGGGAATGGGATTAACAAATCTACAAAGAACAGCATCGAAGGTGAGAGTCTTTGGGAACCATACATGCTCAGGCTGATACATGATACTTGTCCCAAGATGACAGGGATAAGCAGAACCACGAGGCGAAAGAGAAGCCTCTAGCAAAGCGAGTTAGCCATAGAAGTGAGAGATACATAACGTGCATTTCATTAGTTTGAATACAAAAAAGTATTTCGCTCATCTGACCAAGCTGCTTAACTACACTTATAGTTGTTACCTAACCATGCAAAAAACACAGGTTAGAGTAAGGCCATTTGGGAGCTTTAAATAAAATGAACCAGGGTTGTATTAGAGGATAACATAGTACTAGGTCAACTTTAAAAGGAAAATGTTACCATTTAGTGAACAATCAAGGCTTTTGTTCCTTCCTTTTCATAAAATCTAACCCTACTGAAGGCAATGTACTTTCAGTGAAGTATTAGCAATTGCTTAAAAAAAATTGTAGGTAGTAAATAATTTGTTAACGCGGTATTAGAATTCACTATGCTGAAGGCATGTTTAGTCTGACATGGCAGTTCAGTCAGCGGCAGTGGATAAAGTATAGGTCCTCTTAGTCTGGTCTCTGCTTTCAGATGAGTTTCAATACACATCAGCACAGGACAAAAGGCTGTGAAAACATCCTGCACAGGCGGTATGGTATGTGGAATATATGGAAAAGTAGTAACAAGTAACTAAACTCCACTTTGTAATGTTATGATCCATTACTTGTGCAGTAACGACTGGCACATAAATGTATTTGCTGCTGTGGCTTCATATTGACCACCAGCATTCCCTAGAAAGCTGACCACTTCCAAATTGGCTGCTACGTCCTCAGCAACAGTGAGCTTCCAAGTTGCCTGAAACAACGAGAGCTCCTTGTAAAAGAGCTTTTTTTCTCTGACCCTTCCTGATGGAGCAAAGGCAGGCTGTGCCTTGGCTTCATGTATTTTGAGGCTACTTTGAGGTAACCACTCTGAAAGGAGTCAGCTTTCTATAGGGCATTATTCTATGGGGCTGCTACAAGAAACATTAATCACCTAGAATTGTGGCAAAACCAGTCATTACTGCAACTATAAACCTGCCTTCCACACATGGCAAAAAACCCAGATTGTACACGTGGGGATGTACGGAAGAAAGTTGGTACTTTTCCGTTAATAAGGACACTGGGGAAAATGGAGGATCTAACAGCGTGTCACAAATTGTTGCCTATCTCAAAAGTTAGGTCTTTAAAATACGTTTTCACTCTCCCTAATTCACCAGCTGGTCTCTTTTTAAATTGTAAGCTAATTTACTAATACTTCTGCAGGGAGAATAAACCAGCAAGCACTGATTTGAGTTTCTACTGATTAGCACCAATCTCCAAAGCAGGCAAAACCCCACAGGGAAAAGATTATTTTGTCTAAAAGGCAAACAATTGAAGTAGGATGATCTCAACACCGGGAATCAGTAATTCCTAATTCTGTTATCCCTCAACATATGTTGGTTTGGGGGAAATCACAAAGCCTGGCTGATGAAAATGCACGTGTGCATCTGCTGGACTGAAACGAGGAGCTGCATGTGCACAGCAGGAAGCTGCAAGAGGATCAGCCAGCTATGCGCGACGTCATGCACGTGCATCCACAAACACGGGCACAAGTGTGGCAAGGATGTGTTGTGCATTTTGAGATAAGCCAAAGCATACCCATAGCTCTGAAAAATCAAGTAAAAAAAAGTAAAGGATACCATTTGCCTACCCATATGTATTTCAGTGCTAGTACAAAGGGCTCTCTGTGTTCTGAATATTTGGTTTTTAACTCTTTTATAAAATAAAGAAGCAAGCTAAAGCCAGATCTACCAGAAAGGCCAAGATCCTACTGCAGTGCTAATGGGAAGCCTAACAGGCTGTTAGGTACTGACGCAATTCTTCCTGAAGTCTCAATCTGCTTCCACCTACCAGCTGTTTCAGTTGGTAGGAGTCTAACTTCCATAATGCGAATAATAAGGAGAAAGTTGCAGGAATCGTAAATAACAAACAGCCAGTTTCCTGCAATTCCAGCATGCATTTATCAAGTCATGCAAAAATTTACTGGATAAACAGCTATTTATGGGCTGTTAGCCAAGACAGACCTGAACAAAGCAGCAATTCCAAAGTCAGGAGAAGCAAATAAACCAGGAAGGGACCATCTTGTCTTGCAGTCATTACATCTAAATTTCATCCTAAACAATATAACCCATGAGAATGTGCTGCATCAACCAGTGAACTGTACACATTGCACCACCTACAAGCACCGTATCAGTGCTCCCATCTGCCTGTAAAACAGTGTTTTGTAAACGCAGCTAGTTAAACCTTTTCTCATTCCTGCAGAGATCATTTCATCTGATGCTCAAATGCAACAAACGATTGGACTCTACAATGGTAGAGACCAGTTCTGGGGAGGAAACAGCGAAGGATGTCTTCTCCAACTGATAATACACAATGGTTCAAGAAGATAAAACTACTCCAAGTTACAGTGTAATCAGGACAACAAAATTCTTAAGTTTACAAAAGGAGTTTTGGGAGACCAGCTCTTCAGTAGCCACACAGGTTCATAACCTTAGATTTGTATTTCATCTAAAAAACCCCACCATGATCTCGCTAGCACAGTGCTCCCTACCAGGAGAGTGGGATATCACCTCACCAGAATTTGCTGGAGATTAGAAAGCCTCCAACATCATCCCTTCTTCATGCGGGTATTCTGGCAGGACCTGCTGGTCAGGCTAGCAGGTTTGCTCATTTCCCCCATTAGCATCCTCTGCAGTGATGCACACACATGGTGACAGAAGACACTCCACTGCTGTGCAACCTTTTCCCACCTAATCCTCACTGCAGCTGCTTCCAGCTCTCACCCAAGTACTGCACATAGCATACAAGACAACGCGGTCTCGGTATGAAATGTGGGCCACGAAGGAGTTCAACAGCACTTCACTAGTGTCTTGTTTTTATGGAGACACATTAGATGACCTTCATCTCCCCTAGTCACTAGTGAATGCGTTTATTGCAATAGTTTCACCTTTTTTTGTAAAGCTCTGTTAATGGTAATGAGAAATGCTGAAGATCGTAGGTCAAGCAGACTTGCATGCAGATGCCAGAGTTCAGACAGGCACATAGCATTCGCATAGCTCAGGAACGCGGTACCCTAGGCGAAAAAGCTCATGGCCACTTTCCAGTGAAGCATCATAAAAGTATCCTTGAACCCTGGGGCAACCTCCATTGCAGGCTGGTGGAAACACCAGGTGTCTGCAGAGGTGTCTGTTTGGCAGCCTAAGGCCTAGCAATGCTTAATGTCCAGAAAAATCCAACATAACAGACCATTCATACATCCAGCCCCCATTTTTTGCAGTCTTTCCACATTCTGGCTGATGAAATCAATAACATACCATTTCCACACATAGTGAGCAGTAGCTGAGTTGTTCTGATTTGATGTAAACAGCCCTAAGGGGCTTCTCCTTGGAGCACTTGTCACATGGACCAAATACAACTGCTAAAAAGGTCTGGTCGCACATCTTTGTGGTTCAAGAGAGCTGAAAGAGACGGAGAAGAAGGAAGGAGTGCATTCCAGTCCAGCACAAAGCTTCCCACTACTGCTCTGCCAGCTAATGCAGTTTAGACTGTATGTAGGCAGCTGTAGGCTGGATAATCTCTCTCTGTGACTAATCTCTCGCGCTTGATGAACCGTCACTATATGCAAGACAGTCACCTGCTCTGCAGACTATATTTTTATGAAGAAAAATACAAAGCAAAATACATATTGTGTCACAATGTGCACTGTACACACAGATTCACTATATGCAGGAAATTACTCTTAGATTTTACTGAACTACTGTCAGCAGACAGTAACCAGAAGTGTGTAACAGCTGATTTGTGAGAAATCTGAATTGATCAATACTTTTTCCACTGCATTATTAAATAGTCAATATTATGCATTATTTTTAAAGCTGAAAAGATGACCTAGGATTCAGCCAGCAGCTACAAAAATATAACGAACAATGTGCTGCTTGCGCAGAAATTGATGCTTCAAGCACACTGAAAGCTGGGTCATTACGAACCCACTTTTGTTCTCAAGCCAGGCATCTCTGGGATCAAAGCACTATCATCAACAGAGAATTGAAAACTACTTGAGAGTCAGAAAAAGAAACAAGAATACTGCTGTAGTGTCATTTTTCTCTGTACTTTTTTCATATGGAAAATGGGACCTTTCACCACTTCTAAAACGAAAGCTTTTAACATTATTTAGATATGTACATAAATAATGAGTTTATGGTTAACAATTAGAAGAAGCTATTGCAAGAGAGATTTAAATGGAGCAAAAGAAATTCAATGAGCTACGAAGATTTTTAGAATTTGTTTGGCTGGACATCATACGAAAACCAAACCAAACTTTATTCTATGCACCTGCCTGCATTCTGCTGCTTATCCTTAAGTATTTCAGTGGACTATTTAAAAAATGAGATGATAAATTCAGAAATCCTGCCCACACTCCAGTCAATAAAATCTTTGCTGTTGTCTCCAGGAGATGCATAACTTCATCCCAAAACCTGCAGGAAGCAACCTGTCCTGAAGGGAACTACAGCACATTAATGTGAAACTTGAATGGAGCGTTCAACCAGCTACAGGCAGTCAAGGAGGTTTAGACTCCATTTGATGAAAAGCAACAAACAGTCCTGAAGTTTCTAATGCATTCTTTCTGCCATCCTTTCAGGGAGCTTCTCTGTGCTAGCATTGCTCATAGCTTTAAAGGGACTACAGCACAAGGGCTCAGTCCTACTAGATTCTCAGAATTGGACATTCACAACCAAATAACCTGTTATTCTGAGGTTCTCAGAATTAGTGGCTCTCACTGAGGGCAACTCGGGTGACACCATCACAGATTTATACACTTGGTGTGCAGCCTCAAGACACTATGCCAACAAGACTTCGGGAGGAAAACTTGCACTTCAGAAGTGTAAAGTGAAGGTATTACAGGAAAAAATGCCATCTTATTTGAACAAAATCTCATTGCTAGGTCTAGAGACTTTAGACAAGGATCTGTAAGGCTTGGAATAAATACTCTGTGCAGAATCAATCTTTGATAAAGTGTGAGAGTTTGCTGGAGTAACATTCAGGATGAATCACACCTGCTACCAGCATTTTACTTCTGATGACATTATGACACATTACAAAATTTTGCTACAAGAACAAAACTTCCGAATAATTAAATATCAGTATTATACCTGAGACTGTGTAATTGCAGATGTGTATACTTTTTTTATAAAGATATAAACTATTTAAACCAAAAAGGTCTAAAAAGATTAGAATTTCATGTGCTGCAGCCTGAAATTTTAAACATACTAGGTTTTTGAAAATTACAGTAGCAATTTAAAAATGGTAACATGGTGAAACATTAAGAAATATGCTACTTACAGAGAAATATTGCACAGTCAAGCTTGTTGATTAATATCCAGAATTACCTACCTTTTCAAACAGCAAGAACCTAGAGATTCTCAAGATGACCAAGTCGTGTGCAACTGCTAACGTAGAAAGGCAACTGTCCTTTTAAGTCTACTTAAAGGGTATTTAAAGCTCAGCCTCTCTGGCTGTATCACCTCAGGTCAGTTACGTACCCGCGATCATACTTTAAAGGCTTTATTTTAACTGCCCTCTTTTCGAATACAGAATAAAGAACACAAACTATTAGGCAAACTAGATCTTACCTGCCTGTTCCATATAGCAGCAATTTTTGGATGGTTTCCAAATGTTGAAAAGTTTATACATACTGGGGAGGTGAGTGATGACTGATTTTTCCTACTATCAAGTTGACATTCTGACAAATAACACTGTCAATGTTAAGTCTATCTTATATTCCTAAAGAAATCTAAAAGTCAAACAAATTGATTAATGTCCATACTGGTTCTTCCTTGGATATCCTTTTACTATTAACCTGTTTTAAGACAATAAATTTTAAATCAGTAAGATTAAAAATTGCTGCTTTTTTGCAGTCTTTTAAAAAAATTTGGAGGAAATTTATGAAAATACATCTGAAAAATTTAAAAAGTGCTGAGGGTCACATCTACTATGGAGACTCTACTAAGTCACTGAAATACCATTAGATGTTTGATTCTATAGTTAAGAGGATCCGAGACAAAATAAGGAAAAAAAAAATGAGGTCTCAGCCCAGCAGAGACTTGGGTAGAGGTAACCTGTCCGAATCTTTTCTATCAGCATACTGTGGGAACACAGGACTGAAAGGGACCACCTATGGTGCTGAGTCCTGTTCCCAGAAACTGCCGGAATACCATGTCTGAACATATCCAAAGATGCCACCAACATCTTGTGCATCTCTCCATAAGCCATTTCAGTGCTTTCCCACTGTAGTAAGGGACCATCATTGAACATTTTCCCCTTTGAATGAAATGACTTTCTCTTTTACTCTCACTCCAGGAAAGTTAACCTCAGTAACGCCTCTTTCATGTACCTGCCTTCACTAAAACTTCTCTCTATATCTAGAAGAATTACACATAGCAAACAGAATCGTGTACCTACACACTGGTTGAAGGCATTAATGTCACCAAAAGCAAGAAAACCTGCTAAGAGCGTATGGTAGACACTGATCATTTTGAACTTACTTTCAAAAAATGCACTTTGTTGTTTGCACACACAGGGTTAACAGCACACTTCACACAAAGCTCTCCAAGCAACCTAGCATCAAATTGTCAGAACAATTTTCCTTGATCAGCAATTTTTGGCACAAAGACATGTGTGCCTTCTGACACTTCTGTGTGAGGTAGATGCAAGAGTGCACTGCGATTTTACTCATACTGTCCCGGGCAACAGACATACAGCTCCAGTAACTGTAGAAAAAGGCTATATACAAATTACAGCAACAAAACCTGCTTGCATTAAAATGTGTACAGAAATTCATGAGGACCGAAGGACAGCATACCATTCCAGCAGGGAGATACACAATGTTACAGCAAAGCAACTGGACCAATTAAGTAAGTGTTTATGGAACGGTACAAGACTGACAGTATTCCCTAATGCTCACATAGTTCCAAGCAACTTGTTTCAAATGATCCCATACTGAAAACACAATTATTGCATCACTCAAAGCACTACAAATCGATTTAAAAGATACTTTATTTAACAGATGAAAATACTAGTCTACCTACTTGTCTGTGGTATTTTGTATAGCTTTCACTGTTATTGAACAAACCACAAAATTTTTCCTTCATACATTTTGAATGTATCTCTGTGGATATCACCATGAATATTCACTGTACATACTAAACATCAAGAACACTGAATAGCAAGAATGATTCCTTCTTTATATTTACAGATTTTTCTATGAAATTAAACAAGCAGTACTAACACTGTGTAATAAAAAAAAAACAAATCAATTGTTCCTACCTGTAATATTTAAATTAACTAAATTAATTAGATTGCCTTAAATATTTCAAAGCTTTAATACTCAGTTTTTATAACTATGTTGAATAGACTATCTAGAAAACTAGCATTATTTACTGAGGAATTTCTAAGTACAGTCATCATGGTGGTGAGGTGAATGCTGTTTCTCCAATTGTACCGAGATGGTCCAGTACTAAATAAAACTACTGTTTGTTGCATGCTGACCACAGGGAGAAGGCTGAACAAAGCAAACAGAGGCTCACCTCTGCTTCTAAAGTTGCAGGAGCAACCGAAATCAAATAAAGATGAAATGTAAGGAATTACGTTTGGTTTATCAGTAACACCAGATCACAGCAGCTGCCTTCGCTCCTATTCAGTGTCTGGACTGGAAGAGGGAAACCAGCAAAAAACAAAAGGAGAAGGAAGATGTGCAGACGTGTGCATACTCAGTGCGCGCTCTGAAACACACTGCACTAGAGAAGGACTCAAACGAGGGGATGATTCCTTTTTTTTAGAGAAACAAGCTTGTAATTCAAACCTGGATCATGACATGAATTTTACATCTGACTTTTCTACTATAATGACTGATATGAAAATCCAAACTTGTCACTGCAGAGACCAGAACTGAAATCTGTCTTCAAGAGCAGCACCCGAGTCCCTCCCCTGGCTGAAGCGCAGCCTGGCGTGCCTGAACTGCAACGCAAACCTTCAGCGAGCCAAGCCAGCACGCCTACCAAAAGACAATGGCGGTTTTTAACAGCAATTCTCTTAGACTGATCTCAGTTTCTCAGTTTCAATGTAGCTATTTATACTGATTTTTTAAAACAATTGTGGAAGGACCTTCCCTTCCCATCCCTCCTACTACAAGTCTTCTGGAGGAACTGTTATAAAAGACTTCTTTGTGAAAGGAATAAAGGTATAAGAAGTATAGAAGGGTGAAAGCTACTGAAAACAGATCGAGTATGTCAAGGCAATGAACAGAATTACCTTGGAAGAAGTCTCATTACAGGAAATGAAGGCAAGGAAAATTGTAAAATAATATTTATCACATGGCAATCTTCCCTTCTGCCTGGTGCTGACAGGACATCAATGCAAACTTGTCAGGTAAATGCTTTTCTTGCCAGGTTTGGGCTGAAAAACTGTATGGTTAGCTTTGTGTCCAGCTAATGACATAAAGTTATCATTGTAGGACTGTAATGAAGGGAGAAGAGTAAGAACAGAGAGACTGAAATCACAAGCTGAAATTATTCCTGCTTTTGAAGTCTTGACTTAAGAACAAGTTTTCAACAGTTTAATTTACTGCAAGCTGCCATATAATCCACCAGCTGGAGAAACAAACCGTGTAAATCTGCCTGTCTTTATAAAATAGTCTCTGAGGAAATATCAATGCATTGGTTTTATTAAACCCTTGTGAGAAAGCCAAGTTTGAAGCTGCTGGGGACTTGTATCATTTCCAAGGCATGCGGAGAGGGGGTGAAAGGAAACGTCACTTGAAAGAGATATTTGGTATCGAGCATCAGCTGTGGAACATCCTCACGATGGTTTAGCGTAGCCTGAAATTGTAACAGAAAGAGTAAGAAGATGCTGCATTAAGAATCAAAGCAAAATCAGTACACTGTTTGCTTCCCATTGCAAATTTTGCTTTCACATGATGTTAAGGAGACTTGTTTTGATCAGTTCCAAATGTCTAAAAGCTGAGCAACTTCGTAATAATATGATGTACAGGTCAAATATAACTACGTAGCATCAAAAATGGTGCGTATGAAGTATCCTGTAACTCGAATATGAGAAATAATAGTTGTAGCTCTTACCTGGACTTTACGAACAAATGATGGAGTCACTCTTTTCTCAAAATCATCTATCGGAGTGTATGAGTTGAGGATCTTTACTATCTGTTCAAATTACAAAAGACTATTTTAGTATGTCACAAAAAGTGAGAAGACGAAAGCATTAATATGACATCTTTATTGATAATTAATGGAAGTTTCAACAAAGAATTTTACAATAAAGGGAGAATTTTGACTAGTCACCTAAGGAGTTGTTACATAGATGATGACTGCTATGACTCATTTCCAGAGGTGTCAGCAGGACAGGACCAAGGAGATGCAGAAAAAGCTGAACCAATTAAGGGAAACAACAAAAAAACCTGTGACAAGGTAAAGAAAATACACTGTGGAATAGCAACGTGGGATAGAACAAAGCAGGCAAGTATTCACCACAGGAGCAGTTAAAATGCTAATAATCAGGAACAAGGAATTAACAAAAATCAGTTTAATAAGTGGTGATGTGGAATGCCAAGGAATGCTGTTTTTATCAAGTGAAAGGCCAATAGCTCTTTGCAACAAATTCTTTTAGATAGCTAAGACTCTGCAATTGGTGCTGCCAGAGGAAAACAGATGGTTCCTTACCTGCACAGTAGAAAGAGATGTGCAGTGTTCACATATTTCCTTGGCATCATCATCTGTGATCTTTTTGACCTGAAGGAGCCAGGCTGCTTGAGATAAAGGCTCCAAAGTTTCTTTGGCATTGCTGCTTTGAAGATTCTTGTCCTTCAGCCATTCTTCCAAGTAGCTGATATTACATCTGGGTTAAACCATGAACAGACAACAGAAATGTCAGGTTCCCCCTAACAAGCAAGTGACATTAAATACTTCCAGAGAAGAAATGTTCCTCTAATGCAGTGCTGAAATTCATACATTTTAAGTTAAAAACCATACCTGTAGGTCATAAAAATCTAACAATTAATAGCTTATTATCTGTAAATTTAATCCCTTGTATATTTCAATCATCTTTATTTCTTAAAGCTTGGATAATATCAAGCAAGTTACTAGTTTAGCTGTTCTTTACAGAAAATTACTAGTATATACCAGCATTGCCTATTACACTGTAGCACTATATGTCTTTAAAATATTCATTTCCAATTGAGCTTCTACAGGAAATGAGAACAATCTCTGCACATCACAAAGCAGGGCCAGGCTTGTAACTGATGACCTAAAGGTTAAAACAACTTTCTTCTTGCAATAGATGGGCCAAGATTTTACTTACTTTCACCCTAGTCTGCAGACTGTCTAACGGAGAACAAATGAACTGTATCTTCAGCAAAAGAGTTAGGAGGATGTTCTCTTGATGCTTGTAATAAGACAGATGATGCCTAATCTAAACCCTTAAAGGCTCTGTCTCAGTGCCTTTCTGGTCACAGAGCATGAAAAACGCAAGTCAGCTTTTGTCTGTCTGCCAGCCAGGGGATGCTGCACCTGTTTACTATACTAAGAAAATTAAAAATACTATTCATCACACCGTGAGTGAACTAGCATGGAAAAAATCCTAAACATGTCTGACCTCAAATGCCAGACTGTAATTTTCTCTGTCTTTTCCTCCATTAGTGTTTTTATAGAAAGAACAATTTGAAATATGTTATGTTGAGACAGCCCAGCCCAAAAAGCAAAGATCTGTTTTTTCAAAAAAAGTAAAAAAAAATTAGCTACTTCCAGTAGAACGGTTACAGAATATCCAGTGACTTAGCAATAAAGGACGTTACGTGAAAGTGTTAAAAATTCATTCTCAAGCAACTGCTTGCTAAAATTTTACTGGCTTTACCTTATCTGCATTCCTTTTCTGCAAGAGCACATGTCCTTGCGGAGGAAGAGACTATTGAGGGTGACAGCGCCAATCAGAAAGAAAAGCTGCTTCACTGCCTGCTTTAAAAGCTCAGAGTCCAAGCCATTCTGGCACATAGTACTATAGAAATAGCTGAGCTGCTGCAGGATAGAGGTCATTGTGTAGGTATCTGTGTCGTCTATACTAGAAGAACGTTTACGGAACCCTGTAGGTTTCAAGCCAGAAATTCCCTGAAGACTTTCATATTCCAGCATGCCTGGTACTGAAAGATAACAGAAAATAACTGGTAAGACCAACACTCCTAAGGCTCTTTTTAGTTATATTAATTTATTCGTTGAATGAAACCTACTTTCAGGATATTTTACAAGTTAAATGATACAAGCAGAATAAGATACTGATAAAGGCTTCTGGAGCACACAAATTTTAAAAAGCCTTTTGTTTTTGTAGAATGTTGATCGGTTTCAAAGCATTATCCCACACAAGGAAACGTTGTGAGGAAGAAGTCTTTCCACACCGTGTGGGGATACACCATTCAGTGGAATCTGTATGTGCAGAAACACACGTGCAGGTACACATAACAGGAGAAGGCAGTCTGTCCCATCGTTTGCCTCCAGGTGTAAGTTTTATTCATATGCTTCACAAGCTACATCTAAGTCTGTTTGGGTTGCTGCTGTCTTACCGATCATGGGCTGAATGTTGGTCTCCATTACAGTAATGAATTGGTGATAGATACGGATGGCCAAATCACTAAGAATTTGTCTGTATTCTGAGAGATCAAAATGTTTCAAGCAGTTCTTGTTCTGATGTGGAGTGTTACACTTCACAAATTCCTACAAGTAAGTTAGAAATAGAATTATTAGAAATCACATAACATTACAACTATAAATTGTTACTACAATGCAATGTTTATGTTAGAGTAACTCATTCCAACTCTGGCTGAACACAGTCTCAGAACGCGTCAGAGCTACAGCTAACTTCAGTGGATGCTTCCAGTTCTGGGCTTCCTGTACTTAATCTTCCAGTTTATGTTGACATTTACTCTGCTCCTAAAGCCTGCTAAAGCCAAAGCAAAGATATGCATAGATTTCAATGAACTTTGGAGCAACTCCTAGATCACTTAAACAGAAAGCAAACTCCACCCCACAAAAAAAAGACAACAAAATGCAGTTTTTCAACTATGTTGACAAAAAAAAAATTACATTTTATTGCTGCAAAGGAATCTCATTTTCAGACTTTTCATCAGGAAAGGTCTGACTTCAAAACTCTAGACTGCATCCTAGCTTGTGTGAAGTCTTGAATGTTCCTTACGAATATAGATTAAAACTCTAAATTCTGGATTCAGACCCTTCCCTGCTGTTGTAACTACGTTATAAAAGACTGTTCTTAATTAAGTTTAAATGTTTTCAGTTCTCCACTGCTCTGTAGACGTTACCGACATGACCACAAGAGGGAGCATTGTTGATTAAACATCCTACAGTTCCTGCGACCCCAAGGCTTTATGGTACCGCTTTGCTTTAATCCTGAAGACTATATTCTTACGTGCCTGGGCAATTTCAGTTCGGTCTACCAAAGTTTATAAAACCTAGCAATAAAATACAGTACGACTTTGCAATTTAAAAGAATTAAAAATAATTTTGTATTTCAGGATAAAACTTAAACAAGAAAGTGAAACAAGGAGAAAAAAAGGGTAATTTATTGTTTTGTTCCTTTCCCGAGGTTTTCTTCTGTAACCTCACATTGGTAGCAGTAGGTGTTTGAACAGTCACAATTACAAAATAGTAAAATTGTTTTTTATATATGTATGTAGCTGCACATGTGAAGTCCAGCTCACATTAAACTCTTGTGGAAGGGTTCAAATTAAGTAGCAGTTTCCATGTCATGTCTTCAACCTACTTTAACACTTTAATTTTTCCTTGATTTCACTTGATCTGTTAGTTCTATACTGTTTTATTACTTGTGTAAGACATTTAACTGCAGAGCAATATGAGTATCTAAATATCTGGAAGAAACAGTGGTGAGCTGGTCAATAATTATCTATCTATTATCACTACTTTTAATTCCAGTTAAAGTCTGTTGTAAGTAAAGTAATGGCATTATTTGGTGAAATCATTCCTACCTCTTCCCCGCTGTACTGCTTCAAACAGTTAAGAAAATAGTATGTATTGGAAAGCCAAAAGGACAGCAGCTCAAAGTCTTCTGAATGTTCCTGAAAATTGTAAGTAATGCAATCTTATAATGGTATTGTCTTATGAAGTTAATTTCATAACTAAAGACCATTACCGAACTGGTATAATAGAGCCGATAAATAGCAGAAGGAGCACACAGCATCTGTAACACACTAGCTGAACAAATCATACTGTGTTTTCAAGCTAATATACACACAGCAAAGATCCCTTTTTTATCTTGTAAACACTGTTTAAGTCTTCTTAAATGACACACTGGCTAAGTAAGTCCGAGCCAAACAGTTTTACACGTCTCTCTGTATAGAGTTGTAGTGTACTGGAGGCTTTCCTGCAAAAAAAACATGAGCAATGCCTGTATACACAAACGAAACTGAACTGCACGCTTACACATAGTTAGAATTGTGTTTATATGGGGTTTTTTTGTTAGCTAAGTAAACACAAGCTTTTCTAATGGATAAACTGTGGTATAAATTTGTTCACAGACAAAATATAGGCATTCTCTGTATAACACATTCAACTGCATAAACCATATTCCATTCCTGCCTGTGCTACAAAGCAAGTCTGGTGTTTTATTGCATTATAAATCCATAATAAAGCATTCACATAGCCAAATTTGTTCTGTAGATGAGACAACAGGCTAACAATTCTTGTTTATAACTTGATTTTGTAAACTGGCTGGTAACATATCTTTAATCATTTGAGTACTAATGCTGCAGTACCAAATGATATATCAAAAACCATTACATTAGTAGAACAGCAGTGTAAAAACCTCTTAAAATCCCAATACTTGACTGCTGCCAAACATACTAACCTTCCCTTCTGTCCATCCGACTTTTACCAGTGCTGAAAGCACAGGTTCACTTCACCTAATAAATTACTCACTGTAAAACGTAAAACACTTTAAATGGTTTTGTCAACAAACTCTTCAGGTAAATACAGTTTCTGTTAATGTATTCTGTGCATTCTGTGTTCAGCACAGTGGAAACTTACTTGGAGACTTCCAACAATACTACTACAAACTTCTAAAAGAGTGTCACTAATGATTATTATTCTATTATAGGAATACCAGCAAACAAAAATGTGAGCATTCCCCAGGTACTATGCATGCATCTTTTAAAGCTTACATTAAAAATCAAAAAGTGCAGTACAGCCAAACATAATTCCTACCTTAACAACTTGTTTGATACCATCAATGGTTACATTCATGAAGGATTTCAGCATGTCGGCATCATTCAGATAATCTGCATACCTCACACACATGAACAGGATGTGAGCTGGGAGGCCAGGTATCATATTAACTACAACTCCACGTGGCTTTAAATCTGCATAAAGGAGAGTCATCAGGTTTACTATATGAAAATTCAACGATTCAGTGTATCGTTCTGAAAAAGACAAGTACTGTGGGGTTCATTTCTTCAGTAACCAGTCACTTGATATTTGATTTAGTGATTAATTGCTTGTTTCTGAAAACTTCTGTAACAGTATTGTTCATGTAAGAGTATTAATTAGTTTTCCAGAGTAACAGGAGAGTATTGTAGCAAACTGTAAGGTCCAGCATGGGCTACACCAGACAGGACAACTTCAAAAAGCGATTTGCATTTAACTACCCGCCAGAGGCCCCACCAAATTCTGTCATTGCTTAATGATACTCCTTTATTCACAAAGATGTAAACATTCACAAGGCTGAAGTAGGTGAGAAGAAAAGAAAGATGTTGTGTCCAAGCAGTGGTTTATAAGGGTGCTAATGTACATGGAAAATTTGTCGAGTTTCCTATTAATTGTAAGCTAATGCAAAAAGCTGGTTTGGCAGTAAGATTTATAGTGTGAAGTAACTCAGAAGAAGGGCAAAATTCCTCTGCAAGAGAAACATGAAAGTACAGTTCCCTTCAGTGAAGGGAATGATGTGGGAAGGACAAACGGCAGAGTAACCCATCACATACGGATATAAGCCCAGTGACTTACAGACTTAGTAGATGACCAGGAAGAGAGTAAATTTAAGTCCTTGAAGTGCTTGAATGCTTGAGATTTGTAGATTTGTAAGTGAATAAATAGTAAGAAACGTAATAGAGTCAGCATTACATAGAGTCAGACAAATGATTTTTACACAGATAAAGCACTTCTATATTTGAAATGACTGGCAGTAGAAAAAGAGCAACACAGAGCCTCCAAGTTGTACTGGTGGTAAGAGAGTGGAAAAAAGGCAACTTTGAACCTAAGTGAAATATGGCGCCTGGTAGTTTTTGTTATAGTGTTCTACACTGAATATCGTTGACTACTGATCAAATGTGAAGTGTTACTAAAATACCGAGGATCAGATTTTGAACAATCCTTTCTTCGTCCTCTTTCCTGTACTCCATCATTCCAACGTACTCTTTGGAGAAAGTTGGCACGTGAGCTTCAGCTGTCAAACACAAAAGCACTGTTACCTGCAGGTAAGTGGCTAAGCTAACATTCATGTTAGAACAAACTATTGGAGAAAAGTGGTTTTCTCTGTAATAAACAGAGCATGGGCCCTGTTCACAATAGCATTCTTAGCTTATGGAACCAAGCATTCTGAGTTAAATAACATTTATATTATTAATGCCATTAGCTTCACTGGATTCAGTGGAACTGCACTAATAAGACAAATAAACAGCAACAACGCAGCTCCACATTAGTCACCTCTGCAATGTTTTGAAGTGTATTCTGTAGTGAAGAATTACTTGCTATATAAGAGCACTGTACAAACTAATTTCAAATCAGGAACCATCTGCCATTTGAAGGTAATGGGAGGCTCCTCTTCTGACGCAAAACTAACATTCTGTTGGCTCAGACACAGCTTGTGTGAGGGTATGTATTAAATTTTGTGGAAAGAGCCTGATGCCCTGGCTTAATCTTTTATTGTATAGTCTGGGTCCCATATGTGCCCAGTATTTAACCAGAAAAAAATACAGGGAAGGTCTTCTACATAATTTCTCTTGATGGTTCCCTGGCACTTTCTGAGGTTTTAAAATTTCTAACCCCACCCCAAGCCCTACCTTTTTCAATTTTTTAAACATACTTTCTTTCAAACACATACTGAAAATCCAAATCTGTATTTAAAAAAAAAAAAACCCACCACACCCACATATCTTACTTTTTTCAATAGTCTTGGTAAGAGTTTTGAGCTGATCCTCCAGTTTTTTTATTATTCTATCTTTCATGTCTAGTTTTTCTTCAAGGTCCTATAATAATAAAAGTCTGTGAGTTCAGAGCAACCACAATTAAAAAATGTCTTCTACTGCTACATGTTATTGCTACAATTAAAGAGCACAATGATGTGCTTTTACTTAAATTTGATGGAAGAAACATGAAACCTTCATGTCTCTTTTTCTCTCCCAATGAATTGAGAAAATATTCTGTCCATACCATGAAACCGTGATTTCTTTCTTTTTATCCTGCATTTCAGGTACAGTTTCTTAATGACAGTTTCATTTCCTTACCATGTTTTCCACAGTAAGTCGAGTTGTTTCTTGATTTATCTTGCTTTTTACTTCATCCTGGATTTCATCTTGCATTAAACCATTGCTCAGCCCCTCAATTTCTTGGGTTGTGACTTTCAGTTTCTCTTTTTCCTTTATGTCTATTTCATTCTGTGCCTCATTTGTTCTAAGAACAGATAGATAGGAAGCTTTGTCTCTTATTTTTCTTTTGTTAAAGCATAGTTGTATCATATTTGTCCACTACTTATTACCTGTATGCAAGGCAAATCTTACATTGGATGTGGTACTTCAAAGAGTTTAAGTGACTTTGTTACCCTAGCTTATGACAACTACATTTCTCACATTGAAAAAAAAAAAGTAATATATATTTACCGTCTTTGTGTTCTATCCCCTTCTAGCTCATAATGCAGCCGATTAGACATCTCTTTCATTTTTTCAGTAATCATTAGCAACAAAACCCAAAACAAAAGGAAAACAACAAAATCACATTTGCTTACTGCTCTGTACCAGTATTTAGTAAATCTCTTCTTACACTCATAATTTTATTTCATCTAACGAAACTGAACAACATGTCAGACAACATATCAGAGAAATATCTGACTACTCCCCACCACACAGAAGATTATATGGGATGGGGAATTTTGACACTACTAACTTCTTGCAGTTGGCAGTAAAACTACTTGTAAATTTTAATTCAATTGCCTAGATAGTGAAGACACCACAGTTACAGAAACCCAGAAACCTCAGCAAAGTATGCTTTCCTAAACTGAGAGTAACTTTCAAACAAGCAATCTAGCAAGAGCTTTTCCCTCTCTCCCACTCAGAATTTTTCAACACCCTCTGAAGTCCACTTCATAAAGTATGCCTTAAGTTCCAAAACATCTTTCCTTTTTATGATTGTTTTCAAAGGGCATACTCCATTACACATATTCTTAGCAGAGCCCTACTGAATACACTTGCAGACATCCAAACCATAGAACTGAATGACCTAAAAAAGGTTAAAAAAAGAAAAAACACACATACTTACATATATTTTCTTCTTTAATAACAGAGATATAAACTACACAACACACTTTTTCATTGTGTTTCTTACATTTAACTAGCAAGAAAGTAAGTAGTAAGGCAATGAAGTTATCATGTAATACTGCTTCAGCTTTGAAAAATTCAAATACAGGGAATCCCTCATGTTCATCTTAAACAACGGTAAGACTATGGGCCATACTGGTACTTTACCTTTTAACTTCACACTCTGTTCTTGAAGACGGTTTTCAAGATCTAATTTTTGATTTTCAAGTTCAGAAACTTGCTGTTTAAGATCTGGGATCACCTTTTAGAGAAAGAGAGTTGTGTATTTCAGCACCTTCCCTCTTTTCAAACATCTCCAATAGTCCTACGATACCGGAAGACCTTCAACTGCAAATAACCAAAGACTGGGGAGATTCTGTGACGGCTTACTGCTACCTGCCTACCTGACATGTTTAACTTTTCTGGAGGTATCTGCTGCTGGCCACTCCTAAAAATGAAACAGTGAGCTAACTAAATGTTTGGACTGGCCCTGTACTACCATTCTTCTGTTCTAGTTTACAAAAAATTACATCGTGGCTGTAATTTCCCTAGCTCAATTAACATTAGGAAAAAAATCTCAACATGTAGAAAACCATTTTTTAAAAATAACATAAGTAACTTATCCTTCTATTTTCAATTTTAGTAACTTTGTTCTGAAAATATTTCTTTAGTTATTATTCACTCAGCAGAAAAATAATATGGTGTATAATATCTTCTGGAATAACAGCGGTTCCTTGCATTAGAGAGGTTTTGCACAGTACTAATCATGAGACTCTCAAGCCTTGCCTGCAATTTGTTAGCAACTCGATCTGCTTAGCTGCCCTCTGGTGGGGAGAGCCTCAGAACTGCACAGTCTGTAAGCACCATAAACCCCACAGGGATCTGGTTTTTCACTATCAAATCACACAACTCGTCAACCTGAGAGACAGAAATAGCTTTAAAGAGGATTCTGAGAAAAAGACGTTCATTTCTGCCTGCTGACTACAGCGAAAGAATGAAGTAACTAAATTCTGAACTGGAATGCTTCAGTGCAATGAAAATTGCAGCTGGTTGCTGTGGGTTGGCCCCGTCTGGCCGGCAGCCAAGCACCCACAGAGATGCTCACTCGTCCCCCACCTCCACCCCGTGCCACAGCAGAACAGGGAAGAGAACAGGAGGAGCAGAAGCGAGAAAATATCTGGGTCAGGATAAAGTCACGACAAAGCCAAACACCCCCTTTATTCTTCTCTGCCTCAGTTTTTACAGCTGAGCCTGACACTGGCAGGGGGTATTCTTCAGGTCCACTCGGGTCAGCTGTCCGGGCTTGTGTGCCCTCCCAACTTCTTGCCTACCCCTAGCTTAACAAGCTGAGTGGGACAGAGTAGGAAAAAGAGAAAGCCTTGCCACTGTGGAAGCTCTGTTCATCAACTGCCAAAACACTATCTTGTTATCGATACTGTTCCCACAAATCCAAAGTCCAGCATCATACGGACTGCTACAAAGAAAGTTCACTCCATCCCAGACAGACCCAGTACACTGTTACAATACTGACCCATGAAAAGTTACAGTATCACAAAACTGCTTTTCATGAAGTCTGAAATACCAGAAGTGTTCCAGCAGAAAAATACATAGCCTGACCAAAAAATAGCTGTGCTTTTAAAATTATCAGACAAGTAGTTTAAACTAGGTAGGTATTAAAAAAGATACGGTGAGCTAACTTTCTGGCCGCTGCTAAACCTCTGATTCATTTATTAGCTAAAATTCTGTGCAAATAAAAACCTAAATAAACGCTTGTTTCTTTATGACTTCCAGTACAAAGCTGCCTATCTGTAGAAATTATTACACCCCTCAATAGTTCCTCACACTGTTGAGAAATTGCAGAAAGCACAACCCAAATATTTGTATGAGCCTAGCAATGGACAACCTGGCAACAAAAGATCTTTTATAAAACCTGAATATTCAGCCCCATAAGCTCACAAGGGTTCGAATGCATTCTAAAGGCTCAGTGTCTCCCTAGCGATCAACAGCAGAAGCCAAAGCCTATGTGAGCACTACAGACCAAGTCAGAGTTTGTAAAATGGTATTTTTGCCATTCTGTGATTAGAATAAAATGTCAGTTCACGTTTATGTAAAAGCAAAGGAACAAAGCCTCTGTGAGGCTGCCCCAACAAGCCGTACACTTGGACAATAAATTCTGGCTGCCTCCCAGCCTGAAGGGAAAGAGCAGTCTTAGATGGCCCTGGCCGCTCGAGCCTTCAGATTTCAAGGACATGACGGCAAGGTTTTGAGAGCTTTGTGCCACAAACACATTTAGATTGTATTACTAAGTAACAAAAACATACTTTGCTTTACTGCACCTTGATCTTACCAAGTTTTCTGAGGTTAGCCGACTAACTTCAAGTCGAATACCATCATTTATGTCATTTTCCTCTCTAAATAATTTTTGTAGATGATTAATATCTTGGCTAAGATGTTCAACTTTAAAGTTCAAACCTTCAATCTCCTTTTCATATATTTCTTTCTGAGACTGGAAATGACTTTCCAGTACTCTGTTAAAAAATAGGACAAAGAACATGTCAGATGTAGTGCAATCTCAATGCAGTGGGTCAAGTTTAATACAAAGTGAAAACAAAGTACTATGGTTAACACGTAGACATTTCATTACATCGCCTGTGCATTATGGGAGTTGAAAGTTATGCATGGTATCTCAGAGCAAACACATTTCCCCGACCGATACATATGCACTTATCTCACTAAGTACCAGTTTGTTAAAGTGATTTTAAGCAGCTCAGCCAGTCACACAATGTAGCGTTTGTTCATTTCTTAAACATGTTCAGTATTGCACTGTCAAATCTTTCTTTGTCACTGATCTTTCCATTTATTTTCTAGATCACAGCTTCGAGTTATGAAAACACTGAAGAACTGAACTAACCTTGTAGCTTTCTTCAAGCCCTCGTAAGCAAACCACAGTTCTCCATCCTCATTTAAGTGTTCCAGATCCTCCACAGAAAGTCTAGAATACAAACCAGTATCATGAGTATGCAGGCGAACAAAATGCATTTCTTAAGCTTTTTTGAAGATACCTCAGAACAACATTACCTGCTTCTTACATCTTCAACATCATAACTTTCAAGAAGCTGTTTTGTAACTTCTGACATCTTTTCTGGAAAAAACAAAGTTTATTACATGAATAATTTTCTCCACACATTTCAAATTAAGTTTGATTATAAAAATCAAACCAACCTCTTCCTAAATCTACAAGGTTCTTTCCTGGTAATCCGTAAATATATCTGACTTACTACAAGAATACGACGAGGGACTTGGTTCCACTGCTGGACGTGTAAGGTGCACTAGACAGGTATACCACCAATATTGGGTTTTTTTCCTAAACACATCAAACTTTCAATGCGAGTTATATCTTTCTGTTCTGAATCTGGACAACTGCTAGAGTTGTACAGATGATTTGTCAGCTAGTGCTAGGTTACTACATTAAATGCTGAAGATACAGGTTTGCTCTATGAAATTGTTAGTGTTGCACAAAGTGCACAAGAGTACTGCTTCTTATTAAGTACTTTTCCCAAAGAGAACCCAACTCAGCATGTTATTTAAGCGTATTTGACCTCTATTGGACCTAAGACTAAAGACAGGATGAATGAAAGCTAGATAATGTACTGTTTCCATCTTCTTGGGTCCCTACAAGCTGCTTCTTAAATTCTAAGTGAAATTTAAATTATTAGTATTGATTTTTAAACACAAAGAAGAAATGTTTGAAATCAGAGTTTCTTCAAACGGGTACCCAGATCTCAGTATTCAGTCATCACTTTCTAAAACTCACCTGTTTGGGTTTTCTTCCTCCCTTATGAGTAAAGGTATGAATAGAATGAAATCACTATGGGACGGGAAAGCAAACTGGGTTTTTGTCAAAGCTAATATGGAAGATGTCAATGTAAACTGTCCTGGTTCACATTGTACTTGGTAAGTACTCTGAATTATCCAGTATGCAGCTTACCCCTCAGTTCTCGCTTCTGCGACTGGGCCTGCTTTTCAACATCCAATTTTTGCGTCTGCAGCAGTTCAATTTCCTTCTGCAATTCAGGTATTTTCTGAATCAGACAAAAATAACAGACTGAGAGAAGGACTGGATGACAAGGGCTGAGTATCAGTTAAATCATAAAGATAATTGTAATTCAGAACAAGTTCATCCAGGACAAGGGGTAATGGGCACAAACTGAGGCACAGGAAGTTCCAGCTGAACATGAGGAGGAACTTCTTCTCTCTGAGGGTGACGGAGCACTGGAACAGGCTGCCCAGGGAGGTTGTGGA
>Ga0065711_1034273_pt1 | contig 24050 bp, 11 predicted proteins | sample Hoacrofraction12_FD_59098 | JGI IMG/M metagenome (GOLD analysis project Ga0065711, IMG submission 59098) | Hoatzin crop microbial communities from Cojedes, Venezuela - Epithelial fraction 12 v2 (version 2) | ecosystem: Host-associated > Birds > Digestive system > Esophagus > Crop | place... | reverse complement strand
AAAAAAAAAAAAAGGGGGGGGGGGGGGGGAGAAAACTACATGAAATATAGAATCATAAATCTTCAAATATCATTATGTGAAATTTTAAATAAAGTTAGAAGTAACTCAGCAGCATACCTCAGCACTGGACCTGCAGTGGCATATAGTTAGGACTTGAAGAATCTCAGCAAAATGAGATACTACTAACCCAGGTGGGTTTTTAACTTCCTCTCATTCACTTTGCTGCTTATGTCTACAAAAGGTGAAAATAAACAAAGAATTATGCCTGAAAATTATATTTCTTCATACTCATCTCTAGGCTTCTATACGGCCCTTGTCTACACATTCACAGAGAAAACAACAGAGTGGAATGGAGTGACATACAAAGTAATGGAGACTATTTACAGCACACGTCTAAGAGTGAATAGTCAAACTGTGAATAGACTGCAAATACAATGACCACCTGAAAGTCCTTATTTGCCTAAAAAAGGAAATTGTTAAAAGTGTATGTCTGATATTGGACCTGCCAGGGGAATGCTGGTTACTTAAAAAGCTTCATCTTGTTCCTTCACTGAAACTCTTAAGCTGCTGCCTAACAGCGTGTTTATCCAGAGCAGAAAACATTTGACGATGACATCTAGTAAAGAATATTGGCAGTACATATTGTGGAAAGTATACATATATATTAGGTAAGTAAAAGGATAGACTTTCCAAGAAGCATACAATTAGTAAAAAAATTAAAAATGACCAGTTTTGCAGATATGAGTAATACCTGATTTTTATTTTCTGTACAGAAATTCTGCAGATATATAGTGTGCCAGCCAGGCATCATATAAGCAGTTCAAAATAAAACAGGGTTATTTTTACTATTTTTTAAATTTCTAAATTCCTGAGAAAATTGCAGATTTTCATATCCTACCAGCTAATTATAACAATTAGTCACTAATATAAGGGAAATAATTAAACATTTTAGTCTTTTCACTCTTTATGTTTAGCTTCTCCCACCATTTTGAGAAACATCTTCATTACTGGTATTAAAAGCATACTCATTATATTGTCTACTTATTCTGTTTCTACATTTTTAATATTGCCAAAAGCAAGGAAATAGTAGAAAATATCTTTAGCCTTAAGGCTAGTGCACTGATAAAACTGGCTTGAATCAAAGCCCTAGAGACTCTTCTCATGTATTTCAGCAGACTCTGAAGCGCTGTATCCAGAAAGATCTGTGTATCCCTGAGTGACAATCCTTGTCACAACAAGGTTACAGCAGATAACTGACAGCAACTCTCGCTTGCAATGAGTAAGAGAGGCGGGATTATTCATTCTGACTCTTGACATCCATCTTTAGAGAGGATGATACTTGTAGAAAGAAGCATTATCATGAACAGACAAAAAAATGTACATTATTGCAGCTGCGCAAATAAGTATCAGTATTAAATCCCCTTACTTTTCCACCACAAGCTAATCAGTCTCAATAAAATTATGACCATGTGGCTATATGTATGCAAGGACATTTTTTCAACAGTTAATTGAAATTTAATTCTTAATTGTGATGAGAATATTTTGTCAGTCATCTCATGGAAAACAAGTTGTTTTGTGAGTGGGGGACTTAATGGAGCTGAGTTTCCAGCAGATTTCTGACTTGTCACTTTCCCCCCATTTAAAAAAATATAAAATCTCAGGTCACCTTCTGATGCCTTTTGTCACCTTTTCTAAAATTCTTCCCTCTGCTTCCTCTCCTGTTCCTTATTCATCTTTCCCTGGGCTGTGCTGAGATCAGGTTAGAATTACTCACAGTGGGCACACATGAGGCTTTTAATCAGCTAGCTGATATCAGAACGAAAAGGAATTATTTTTTCTTTCCTGCCTCTTGGTAGATCAGGAACAGAATCCTGCTGACACCTCCACGCCTTTGTCAAATCTGGCTGAAAGTGGCTAATATATTAAAAAAATATTAGAGGAGGACAGATATCAGATCACAGAAGGTGAAACAGAAATCCCGCTATTCCCCTTTCCATCCCAAACCCAGAGCGTGAATGTCATAACCACAAAACACATCTCCACGATGGCTCACAATAACTTGGTTCCGTCAAACAAACACTGAGCTACCTGCATCAGTTGCAAAGCTTTTGCAAAGCTAATGCCCTTCAGCAGAGCACTGTTTTCCCTGACATGTACTGTAGCTGCATACACACTGCTGTGTCTCCAAAGTTAACCGTGATAAATTGGGTTTGTACTGGAAGATGGGGAGTATTTTTTCATTGAAACTGGACTGCATAAAGAGCAGTGTGGAGGTATTACGGTGCGCAGGCACCACTAGCGTTACCTTCAAATACAAGGCTCCACCTACCATCCACACACCTGAGTGAGGGCTGCTTTCCCTCAAGCAGGGTCTTCCTCACAGTTTGCTATATGGTTATATTTAACCTGTGTCTGTTACTGAGAATTTGCTAGTACAGAGGAAGTGCTAGAAATTTCCAGTTTCCTCTTATTTTCTTGAGCAAAAGAAATATCAAAAATGTCAGTCTCTTTCTTTTCTGTCCACTGTGCTTTGGTGGTCATGGGAAAGATGCAGACACTACATGCAAGCTGCATATATCTTGCAGCACAGATAAAAATATCCAGGCAGTGAAATGTTAACCTTCGTCTCCAAAACTGTGAGAAAGGGATAGCTTCATTTTCTGTTGGTGTACTTTCACATGTTTTGGCAATCCTCCTTCCTTAAAAGGCTAACCTTGGAGTTTAGGGCAGTAATCAAGATGATCTTTCAGTAAAGGGTATGAAAGCATTCACATCTGAACTTCAGCAGCATAAATTCATTGCTTTACATTTTTGAAGCTCACCTATGAGCCTCCCAAGTCAGAAAGGTAAAAAACCTGTCATAATTACCCAGATCATTTTCACTTAAAGCTAAAATGCTGTAGCTTCAATCAAACAACAAGTGAAGTATAATGACTCAGACTTACACTGGCTTTATCTCACAGCAATAAATAATAAAAATTCCCAATCGTGATCTACTGCTTGGGAAGCAATATGTTCATGTCCCTCCCTGCCACAGACATACTGTAGGACCTTATGTGGATAATAAAACAGCTTGGGCTTTTCCCAGGTATCAGCAACATTTCTTTGAAAACAAAGGAGTGTTGCAAGGGTAACTCTATTAAACACAACTGGTGCGCCTGTACCCCAGGAGTGGAGACCAAGTGCAGACGTGTGCAGAGATAGAACAAAAAAAAAGAAATTTTTTTCTCCTTGGGGCTTACCTGTCAATGGTGACTGCCACTTGGATACCATCAGTTGTGGTGGAAGGTGACTGCTAGCTGAAGAAGGTGATGTATTCAGGTAGGCAACTAGAAAAACATATCTACCTGTGAGGCAAAAGTTTCTAGCTTAATGATTTTTGCTGCATGTTCTGAAAAATATTTTGGGCAAACCCTCACTTTATTTCCTGGAGGTCAGAGGAAAGCTCAGGACAAACCTGCAGTAAGAAGGACTAAGCTGAAGGACCTAGAGGGCACCAAGAGGCTTTAATTGCCCTGAACAGCCTCACCTGGGACCCCCACCCACGGACCCTTGCCCATAGGCCCAGGACAACATTTAAGCTCAGTACTAGTGCCTCTTTCCTTTATTAGCTATGGGATAGGTATGCTTCTCTCTAGCTCTGTCTCCTTCCTGGCTGGATCTCAGCCCCACTGTGTCCCTTTGTCTTCTGTGCTGCTCCTGGCAGGACCTGGACCATCCCCTCACAGTGCCTGGGGCTGTCGATGGACATGCCTTCTAGTACCCAACTTGGATGCTGTACACCCTGGTGAGTGAAAGCCTAGCCTGTGCTGAGGTTGCCTGGAGCTCCCAGCCCTGCTCCCTGGCTTAGAAACCCTGCTGTGAGTGCTCAGCAGATATTTTACAGGAGGTGAGGAGTGTACTGTGAATTTCTTTATGGAAGATTTTAGCCTTACCACTTTGAAGCAGTCCTAGCAAAAAGTCTTTACAGTTTGACTTTTTCTGTATATTTTGTTAGACTTCTAAAAAAACAAAAGCCCAACAAGCTCTTTAATTTCCAAGTAGATTATTTTGGTTTTTTTGTGGGAAGCTTATATGGTGACAGTATATGATGCTAAAGTAACAACTATAAAAATACATGTGTAATTCTTCACTTCCAAAGAAGATAAAGAGCTTCACAGGTTCTGATAATCTGATGTAAACTAGTCTCCTACCCCTTTCCCAACTGCTAGGGTAGTTCTACAACATAACTGCTTAAATTAAGTGTGGTGGCAACTTTATCAGCTGCAGCTAGTCTCTCTCTTCACGTAATTTGCAGCTGTTACTAAGTCCTTCTATTGGTATTGGTTTGACTGGTAATGTATCCAAGCAAAATTTTCAGGGAATGGCTTATAGACTAAACCCAGTAATGCTTATGTTCTTCCTACCCATTAGACATTAGGAAACTTTCTAATTATCCTAGAAACTGATGTGTTCTAAAAAGCTACAGACATTTTTATGCATCTTTGTATTGAGCAGCTGACAGGAAAAATGTTTAACTAATTATTTTCTACAGCATTAAGTCTCCTTCAGTAAACAAGTCTTCTTTTGCAGAACTGATTTATTCAACTATCTACAAATCAATAAGATTTGTGTCTCATGACATGTAAAACAATTAAAGGATGCAAGTTTAGAGCAGATGGCAACTACACTGATTTCAGCTTAAGCTGACTGAGTCAAGCAAGTGGTGTTCCCCAGGGCTCAGTACTGGGGCCAGTACTGTTTAATATCTTTATCAATGATCTGTATGAGGGTAAGCACTGCACCATCTGTAAGTTTGCAGATGATGCCATGTTGGGTGGAAGTGTCACTCTACTTGAGGATAGGAAGGCTCTGCAGCGGGATCTGGACAGACTGGATTGATGGGCTGAGGCCAACTGTTGGTGGTTCAACAAGCCAAGTGCTGGGTCCTGCAATTCCATCAAAACAACCCCACGCAAAGCTACAGGCCTGGGGAGGAGTGGCTGGAAAGCTGCCCAAAGGAAAAGGACCTGGGGATGCTTGTCAACAGCTGGCTGAACATGAGCCAGCAGTGTGCCCAGGTGGCCAAGAAGGCCAGCGGCATCCTGGCTTGTATCAGGAATAGTGTGGTCAGCAGGAGTAGGGACGTGATCGTGCCCCTGTACTCAGCACTGGTGAGGTTGTACCTGGAGTACTGTGTTTAGTTTTAGGCCCCTCACTACAAGAAAGACATTGAGGTGCTGGAGCATGTCCAGAGAAGGGCAACAAGGCTGTTGAAGGGTCTAGAGCACAAGTCTTGAGGAGCGGCTCAGGGAACTGGGGTTGTTTAATCTGGAGAAGAGGAGACTTGGGGGAGACCTTACTGCTCTCTACAACTACCTGAAAGGAGGTTGTAGTGAGGTGGGTGTTGGTCTCTTCTCCCAAGTAACAACTGATAGGATGAGAGGCAATGGCCTCAAGTTGCATTGGGGGAGGTCTAGATTGAATATTAGGAATAATTTCTTTACTGAAAGAGTGGTCAGGCACTGGAACAGGCTGTCCAGGGAAATGGTTGAGTTGCCGTCCCTGGAGGTACTTGAAAGACATGTGGAGGTTGGGGTTAGGGACATGGTTTAGTGGTGGAATTGGCAGTGTTAGGTTTAAGGTTGGACTCGATGATCTTAAAGGTCTTTTCCAGCTGAAATGGATCTATGATTTTACCAGGACAGAACGTATGCAGAACTCTTCCAAAGGCCAAAGAAAGGGACCTATCAAGTATTTGGTCAATTTATAAGACTGATAATTTAAGTCCCGTTGTAGGGATTTATAGCATTGCTCATAAGACGTTCAGAAAATGAATAATGTCAGAGGAGATCCTGGTTTTCAGTTAGAGGAATCACTCACGAGTATGAAAGCCTTATGTCCCTGCTGTCCTAGCCCTTGCATGCCTAGTGAGTGTAGCCTGCCTATGCTTCCTGAAGTATGGAATGTTAGGACAAAGCCCAGGAAGACAGAAAGGAAAGTCCCATGTAGCTACTGGCTCACATCATCCACAATAGCTAGAAGATTCTTATGGCTGTGTCTAAGATGATTCAAAGAATCCTGTGTACGTGCTCTGAACAGCAGGGACAGCCAGGGAAGCACAAAATGCTCTCCAGTTCTGTCAGTGAACCACCACCAACCTCACATGCTCACAGATCAGGCCATGAAACTGTTCTTAAGACTTCACCTTTTTTTTCCCCCTCTGAGGCTTCAAATTATGAAATATTGAATTTCAACCCTTTTAAAAGACTAAATTGAACAAATCCATAAAGCTTTATATAGGGGTGGGTGGCTTTTTCTCTTTATGCAGTTACAGCGTGAATAAGATACAGAACTCTCTTCCAAGCTTCCTGTGACAGTGTCACCTTTGGGCTGAGATCAAGCAGAGAATAACTTTGGAGACAGCAAAGGACAAACTGAAACCACAGGTTATACTGGGAAATGGTTTCAGTTATCACATTTTATTACATGGTGTGTACTGTTCCCAGCACTGATGTATATATTGTCAGTTCTGAGACATTTGGGAGCTGTGGATAGAGAGGAACATTTCATAAAAACCTTAAATCATGTTTTTCATCATATTTTCCTTAGGTGTTCATTCTTTAGAATGGCCCATTCATATTATTGTAAGATTAAGTTATAAAATTTCAATTTTATACTAAAATAGCCATCTGTAGTCATCCACTGGTGATTTCATATTAGTAATGATAATAGGATTGAGAGAGTAATCGTGTGCAGGATTTTTGATATTTAAGAGGATGGATAAGCAGAGTTTAGCTCCCTGCACTGCACAAGAGGCATTCCGCTTCAAATGAATCATGAAAATAGTAATAAACTTTGTGTTGTGCACTGCTTTGTACTGAACAATTTTGAAGCATATTTTTCAAAGAAATGTTGCACATGGTCTACTGTATGCACCCAAGCGACAGAGCTCTTCAAATTCATTCATTGGACTTCTATGCAGAATGGCAATTGTTCGAAAATGTTAAGTTATAAACCAGCCTGAACTTCAAGAAGGAGCACTGCTTCTTTAGGGGGTAACAAGTACCACCTTAAGCAAACCCAGACAAATTCTCCACTGCTTCTATGCTACTATAGTCTAGTGAAAAATGTAGGAGGTAACCATTACTCTAACAGGATTCAGATTAAACATCCCCAATTCTCTGACTCAACCAGGCAGCAATTCAGAAGCGTAGTGAAGATGACCTGTAAATTGTGCTCTCTGGTCTGCTGAAGTGGTACTCTTATTCCAGCTGCGTAGAGGCAAAGTGAAAAGTCATGCTTTGAGTCCCAAGGGAAAAAAATAGTTTAAAATGCCTCCTTAGTTTCCTTTTAGTATTTGCTATTGGCATAGCGTTCTGCTGGTCTGGTGTATCTCATTCTTAGTTGGTCTATACTTTATATATGAAGCCTGGGTGTTTACCTGGATGCTTTGCATTCCAGAAGGCAATAGTTGCCTAAATGTAGTGTGAGTGTGTCAGAAAACACCTACAATTTCAGTGGTGCTATGTCTTGAGGACTCTGCCAAGCTACAGTTCTCTCGAGACAAGACTTGAGGGTAGGTCCCATCTCTACCATGCCATAGAAGGCTACCCTAAATGAGAACCATGCTCCAAAGAGTTCAGCCCAAAACCACTGCATGAATTATTTCAATTTCAACAGAAGCTGCTAAGAAACAGCTCACTGGAGTGTCTGTAAAAAAATCCTTACGGATTTGGGCTTAAGATTGTTTGATTTTTTTTTTTTTTTTTTAGAATAGGTTAGCATACTTTTTCCATATATTGTTCAACTCTGATATATGCTATGCTTTTCATTTACTTGGATCAATGAAATGTTTCGGGCAACGTCAGCCTGGAGGTGGAATTGTTTGCTTGGAAGGTGGCCAATCTTTACAAAAGAAAGCCTCTATCTTTCTACATTTTAGCTGATGGATGCTGATGAAGCATTTTTACTGTGTGAACAGCTCACCTATTACTTTTCTTGGTTCTGGCAAATGTCTAATAATGAAGCCTACATGAGGTCAGTCTCATAATTATAGCTGTCACCACAGTCTTCTCCCTTCCCTGGATACATTAGATCATAATCTGCAAAGCCAAAAGTATCTCCAAGGCTAAAAGCTACTGACTATATTAACCAAAAGCACTTAGTACCTACCAAATATCAAGCTCTTTGAAGTTAAAAAGTTCATCTCTGTATAAAGGCAACAAAACCAAATCCTAGAAGAACACAGCATTAGATGAAGTCCTTGACAGTCAGATAGGCTGGCTGACCTCACTTCTGTGGTTGAACACTAACAAAAACATGATGAACAGCTGATGCATCCCATTCAAAAAAAAAAAAAATCATCTCTTAGCATATGAAATATTTTAAACAGAAAAAGTTCTAGAAATTTTTGACTAGGAAATATTATAAATTCTTAATCTAAATACAGTTATATTTCAGATTAAAATAATGGTTTGTCATCATTCTTACTACTAGCTACTTTGTGTTAGTAAATGTATAGCAAAAACCAAAAACATCTGCCCCAGAGATGTAGTCCTGAGTGACAATACAAACATGTGGACAGACACAGGTGATTGGGATGAGGAGTTTTCTATAGTGAAATCAGTCGTCTTAGAAGCCAGAATATTCTTGTTTATTAGATACTTTCTTGTATCTAATGTAAATATTCCCTCTGTAGTGAGTTTTACCTAAGTGTCTTCACATTAATTCAGACCAGACAGTCTGAATGCTGCTTCCTATAACTTTTAACTTCTGCTCTTGGCTAATCAGATCTAAACAAATCACTTAGAGCTGAATGGATGCTTCATGAACACAGTCTTTATATTATTCTAGTGCAAACCTGCCAGGAAAGTCGTGCTGAAAATTTCTGGTAGCTGTCTGGCCACTGAGGACTGGAAATGAAGAAGCCTATTTAATTTCTTAATGTGAAAATTGCTGAATGACAAATCTAATGGGTAGGACAATGCTTCTATACAGCAGGTAAAGAAACTACTAGACTGCTAGCAAAACCGTGAAAATCGTATCTGAAGTAGAAGGAAGTTCTAAATCAACACAAGTATTGCAGGGTAATGGCGCATGAGACAAGGACGTAGCAGTAACCTGTTTTTATCAGACAAATCCTCATGCACACAAATCTTTCTCCAGATCTGAGATGGCAGCAACAGACTTGGGACCTAAATGCAAGTCAATGACTTGCAGGTTGGGGAGGTACGCATTGGTCAGCTCCCACCCAAGGGCAGTGAGATTGGGTGACAGGGGATGAAGTTGTAAGACAGACGAAAGACAATGCACATGCACTTCTGCATTCAAGTGCATGAGAGCAAGTAAGATGGTTGAGAGTATGGCAATGTATCATCAGGATTTTGGCGTGCTTCAGATGGCTGATGCTTTTAGGTGTTGGGTGTGAGTGTAAAATGTAAACGTTCTCTAGCTGCAAATCTTCTGTTCCATATGAATTTAGACTAGTTTCAGCAAAACTTTGCTAGACTAGTCTTCTACAATTTCCATTAGAATGTAGGCCAGAATGTTTAGGTATTGAGAGATAATGAAAGGTATGTTCTTAGAATAGACAGTGTAATAAATATTTTAAAACATCCTGTGGCCATTCACATTAATTATCCAGTATCCAGGAATAACTTGAGTATCACAAGATTAAAAGGGGAAGGGGACACTGGAAATAAAATATAATAACATTTAGTGGCTTAATCTTGTATTCTTTGGAGCTAATGACAAAGCTTGTACTTCATGTGCAGGATTAGTTTTTAAAAAAGCATAACTAAGAACAGAAATGTTTTTCAGATATTTTAGTTGGAGTCACCTCTCAAGATAAACGTGTAATAGTCAACAGACACCTAATTTTGCCATTTTGAAAGGGTATGGGATTCCTTTAAGGGCTATCATTGTAAGGTTATGTCAGTCTCTAGACGTCACAGATGCTAAAAATATTTTAAAATTGTAGTCTTAACAACTTCAGGCCAGTCACATAATTTAACATGATGCTTCTTTCTCATTTGACTTTTTTTTTTTGCATTTTTTCTAAGGAAGAATATTTTGCTTTAAATATACAAATCCTTTAATATATGTAGAAATTATAGACAGGGAAAACTTTCTTCTTTTAACTCAAATCAGTTCTAGCAGTATTCAGTTGAAAAGCAGACTTCAGGGACTACCAGAAATCTCCAAGCTCTTTAATGAAACATAATCATATTGGATTTACATTTTTCTCTGTGCATCTAGATTGATATGAGAAATATTACCACCATAAAAGAGATCAATTGGTGTATACATGTTTTATTGTTAACAGGAAAATATTGATGTGGTAAATAATTTATACTTTGGATAATAAAATAAATTTCATGGAGAAGGCAAGGTAAATTGTGACCTGGGATTTGTGTTAATGCTAAATTCTGGGAGTGACTTTCATAAATATATATGTATATAAACAACTACAAAAGTGGGGAAAAAAGAGCAGAATAGACAAGATGATTGTGGAGCAAAAGCACAAATATAATGGTAATTTACATTTACTTTCTTATAAACAAACTATCACTTTCATCTACTAGTGTGTTTGAAAAGGTCATGCTTTCATTCTTTCTTGTCCACGTTACTGTTTTTTAGATAATTCTTACTTATATAAGCTAAAAGAAACATATTTTAAATACTGCAAGTAATAAACTTCATTCAATAATTTTTTTTTTCAGGTAAAGCCTGATATGATAAACTGTTGCTTCTAATGTAGGAAAAAACCTAATAAGAAGTATGGCTAATCATTCTCCTTTACTGTACCACCACATCTGCACTGTATACTTAGTAAAAATGCCTTCAAATATAATATGCTTAGCAATGTTTGAACTGTTTTTTTCCACCGCACTTTCTTTGGCTAATACTACTAGATGAGGCATTTCATATTCTGTTTGACTTTGTTGCTATGCAAAAAGCCTTTCCCTTAGGAATAGTCTTCCTAAAATACAGCACTTGAGAAGTATATTTAAAAAAAACCTGCTTGCTCCTGTGAAAGTTCTAAAAAAGGCAATTAATTTCTTATTTCTTTGGAAAAAAAAAAGCCCTGTTCTTCACAAGCAAATAAACTAATTTTCTAAAATGTTTGATAATTAATTATCTCTTTAGTATTGACCTGAAGATGCACATGACTGAGGCATCCCTGGAAGAGTTAGTGTTGCAGAGTAGTAAATACTGGCAGTATTTTCTTTATTTTTAAGCCAACAGGTTTTGGGAGTCGTTCTTCCAGCATCTAGGGAAAAATCAGCACAGACATGTTTATCTGTAATGTACAGTGTATATACCAAAAATATAATAACACCAAGCACTGAGAGCACTGACAAAATGTTAAAATTTTATCTTTTGGATCACAGGCATGAATCTGACAAATTCAGTTTAATAAACTAAAGTCATTGTGGTGTTAGTGGCTTGCAAAGTGTTATGCTTTCCCAGTTTCTGGAGAACAGATGTGCATAGCGTTAAGAGTTCATATTTGACAACATTTAAAGCTAAAGGAGTAAATGTGCATGAAAAATGAACCACCTTTCTCCTTGTCCTCCTACTTAGACGCAGATCTTCCAGTATGGAAGATCGGATACACAGTGGGAAAGGTGAAAGGTGATGTCTGCAATGCAGCTACTTTTGGATCTGGATTCTGCAGAGAGCGCTGAAGCTCTGCAGCTGCCAATCCTCTGTCTTTTGTAATAACGAATTTTCTCTGAAAATACTTTCTTTTTTTCATGAAGTGAGTGGAACCTTAAGGAAAGCAAGGGAGAAGACAACAAAGGACTAGAAATCTTTGCTCTATAAACATTTTCTGGCTCAGTTCAAGCCTTTATCAGAAGGGCTCTTGAGAACCGTGGCTCATGTGCAACTGAGCAGACCCATCAGGTACACAGAAGTATCTGTGTCTCTGTGTCTTGACAAGAATTTGCATCTAAGACAAGTTACCAGAAGAAAGGAATTGGAAGTTTAAAGTTGAGGAGTAGTTAAGACCTCCTCAGGAAGGTGTTTCTGATGGACATGAACAAAAGCAGGCAATCACAGTGGTGATGGCAGCTCTGTATTTCGGTGAACCATTTCAAACCATTACTGCTTGGCACTTTTACCAAAACACAGTTGTTTAACCTGTAAGTGCAAATACATAAATAAGAAGAGCAAGTGTGAAGCATATGGTGTGTGACTCGAGATGTGGTAGGTAGCTATACTGCTACCAGCATCCAAAAGACTGCACTTTTTTTAATCTGTCTGAGCCACAGTGAAGAGACCACATGTGGCAAAGAGGATGCATGATAAAGGGTTTTTTCCCAAGCTGGACTGCTCACTGTGTGTTGTGAGAGATCAAAGGGCTTTTCTCTCGTTTTGCTTCAACACAGGAGAAATTCATACAAAAACATCCAAAAAAGAGCATGGTTATAGCATCTGAAAAACAGTCTAAGTAAACTGCCCAACAAGAGCAACTGTGTATTATTCTTCAGCAACACCCAGAGAGGCTTCAGCTATCACCACACATAAAAAGGTATGTCTACCTTTCTAAAAATAGAGATTTTTTTTTTTATGAAAAGAATTTTTAGGTGAACCTAGACTAGCCGTTTTAAGTAGCCAGTTTAGTGTGGTTAGGTGTGTTCAGTTGTTATGAACCCTGCAGAATACCAGATATGAAATGGCCTATTTTCTCAGGTTTTTGAAGAGCCAGTTAAATGTAAGTCAAAATATGCCTGTCCAGCTCATCCTAGTAAAGGAAGATCTCTTTTATTTATTAGTTTATCTTGTATTCCTTTAAACTATTTCTAGACTGCAAAATACATACTAATTATTTAATTAGTGACTAATAAAAATTATCAGAAATTGAGCAAATCAGAATTCCAGTCTTTTAATATCTTAATATTAAGGAAGTGAAACATAACCAACGCACATTCAGCCAGTATTGAGGGAAGTCCAAAGACACTGTAGTTCTGAACTGGCTTTAGCCCACTGCCATAAAAGTAATAAGAAGTACTCTTGGAAAAATAAAAAGTTAGGCAACAGATAGATATAGGTCTTACCTGCAAATTTTGCTCAAATTTGCACGGGCATCTCATAAAAGTTTCAACAAAATTTCTTTTGGGCTATACAATATCTGATGAAATACTAGGGCTTTTTAGCTTTATTGAAGATAACTAGTGAGGTTATCTTTAGGGACAGTATCTAAGACACACTGTCTAAATCAAATCATTTTCCAAGTGGAAATTCAGTGTAGTCTTGTTGGATTACAACTGAACGTGTTTTAGGAGTGTAAGTGAAGTTGTATTTTGAGTGGAGAGATTTACTTGCTTACTATAGGAACAAGAATGCGTTAAAATTAGGTTTGACTAGCAATTACTCTTTCTAGTCAAGAAAAATCTTCAAAGGAATAGTTACAAGTTATTGTAGATTCAGGCCTAACTTAGTTTTCTTTACAATCTGAAGTCCACTGTATTTTTAAAAGTTTCAGTAGGATTACCTTGCATATTGGCTTCAGCTGAAGAATATCTGGCTGATTTTCAATGCATAATGAATACAGTAGATGACCTGACACGTTTGAAGCAGTCAGGAATGCTTACATTGCATTGGTACTGTAGCAAATGTAAAGAATGGACACTCGCCGGTCCACGCGCACTGAATGTGTGTCTCGCCAGCATGCACTCCCAGCTCCAACCTCCGAGTACCTTATAGCAGACACTCTCCTTGCATTCACCGATGCATTTAAACAAGGCTTTTTCTATGTAGATAAAGGAACCTTTTCTGGTTAAATTATTTCTGATATAATTTTACTGATATATTTAGTCTGTTTTTCTGTTCTTAGATTTTTTTGAAATTATTTCTTTGTTGTACATGAATAATTTCAAATAATTCAAGCAGTGGTTTACAAAAATACATTTTGCTCTATGGCTTTCCGCTATCCCAGTTTGCTTCCGTGGCCTCTTACTTGGCACACTGGCTATACACAATTTAGTATACAATGGTATAACTGGTTTCATCTCCATGCTGCTCTCCGATTCCAAACCTATAGGAGATTTTGAGATGAGCAGCTAGATTTTTTTGGTGCAAATTCTATCCCTCAGTTTCTGCTACAAATCCTTTGCAAACAAAGGTGCATTTGTTGTCAAAAAAAAGGGAAAAAATGTTTATTTATACTGCAGCAACACAATTGTTTTTTCCTTAACACCTGTGTGTTTCTCTTCAGGTTTTATTTATCTTTGTACTTCTCTTGTACCTGTCCTCCATTCTACCTACAGAGTGTTTCTCAGATCTGCACATGTTGTGTTCAGATGACGGTTTGATGAATATCTGGCTCAGATGATTTACATCCAGTCATAAGAGACAGCTAGTTTTAGGCTTCCTCGAAAAAGAAAATGAAAGAATGAAAAATAAAAGAACTCGGAGCAAATTTGGAAGAAGAGGTATTTACTCTGGGTGTGTGATTGCTTAATGTATTGTTTAGCATATTTTGCTATCTTCCTCTGTAGAGATTATTTTAAATGTTTTTCTGCTACTAGGAAATAAATTGCAGTGCTGTAAAAGATGCCTTGCACATTTTAATTAAAACATTGGACATGGCTGAATAACTGAAGAAACCTAACTCTCATACATATACATGTAGAAGGAGAGATGAAAGAATGAATTACTTCATGAAAGCTCAAGTGCCTGCTTAAACTCGGAACAGTAGCACATAGACATATATATGATACCTATACATTTTACAGTACTGAGTCCTGCCTTTACAGATTGATCTCTCATTTTTACTCCTGTTTTTTTCTGAAGCACTACAGATAATCTCCTGATGAAATTAACAACCTTTCCTTTGAGAGCAAGATGACGCTTCAGCCATTTTATCATTGTCCTGTGAACCCAGTTTTGTATGGTAAATCCAAGAAAAAATATTTTCCACTAAAATGTCCTTGGCATATCTGCCTTCTCTGAGGGAACTAGACATGCGCTGCCTAAACTGGAGCACCTAAATTGCACCCAGTGTAGATCCTGGGAGATGCAGAAAGCCAAGGCTTGTCCTTGCAGAGGATCTGCTCCTTTGTACCAAACCCCTTCTGCTAGTGAGAGTGTGGGCACTGACCAGTTGTTTGGGGTGTTTTTCTGTCACAGTTTAATCTTAACCCCCTTGATGATGTCTTACAGTACATTAGTTTTCCCAGAGAAGTTCTGTAGATACATTCATGCACGTATGGAAATTCTTCTTCAGTATTTACTGTGGTCTGAGCTGTAGGAGTACATTCATTTGCTCCCTGCTTATCCAGGAGCACAGAGTTCTTGGCAACAACCATAGAGTGAAATAGCATCAGACTCTGTGGCTGTGCTGGCCCTTTCTGTGGAGCTGATGTAAAGCCCCTTGGTAATACTTGTTCTCTGCTGCTTAGAAAAGAGGGGATCATCACAATGAGGGTTCAGGTCAGCCAGGGTTGCTTGAAGACATGCACTGGACAGGAGTTTCATTGCCTGCTTTCTAATATGAGTCACTTTGGTATGACTGACACTTGGCACTGGAAATAGCAGAACAGAATTCTGAATAAAAAGAATCAACCTTACAGTTTTTTTTAGTAGAAAGGCATCTATACAATGTTGAGAAGAAAATTGTGTCCCAACTATTTCATCCTGTAATGGACTTGCACACAAAAGGTACTCAGGATGCCTGGTACAGAGCAGGAACTCAGTGCTAGGAAGGTAGGCTTCCCACAGGAAAAATGGAGGAGTGTGTTTTCTAGAGCTACCTCGTAGGAAATGCAGGGCACAGGGGCGTGTTGGCCCAGAGATGCTGCAGTCAGTAAGTACGTTTGGGCTTCGAGGTATAGATATATTCCTGGGTCCGCAACCACTCCAATCATGAGTTTACCAAGGCTGTTTTTCTCCCTGTAGAAATGATGGACCTGGCTTCTGCATTTACATCAAGGCTTAGAAACAAAAGTGCTTAGCCCTGGAATGCTGGATTCAGTTTTGTTATATGGGTATCCAGTTTTACCTCCACTACCCATCCTTTTCTCCAGACTTTATCAGCTTCCTATCTGCCTTCATTTTAGGAGACTGTCAGCCATTAGCAAGTGTTCCAGCGCTGCTCTGTTCTTGCTTTTCATCCTTCAGGTGAATCATGTGTATTGTTCCTATGCAACAGTACATCTTTAATGGGAGAGGGAAGAATACATCTAGGTGACTCAATCTGTAAGTGGTTCTAGCTCTTAATGTTAATTGTTGCGTATGCTTATCCTTCCGAGAGCTGCAGCCCAGAGACTAGGGTCATCTGCTTTTGATTTCAAGGATAATTCACTGTGCTATTAAATAAACATTTGATTACATTGACCACACCTGTAAAAATATAATTTACTGACACAAATATTTTCTTAAAGTATTTGAGTTATGAATTCATACAGACTAGAATTTGAAATATCGTCCTTTTCGCACTTAGATAATTGATCATTCTTATTGTTTTCCTCATTTCATTCTCAAATGGGCAAGCTGTTCTGTCCAAATTATAAAAGCCGTACTTTTGAATACTATAGACAGATTTCAACTCCTAGATATTCTCAACAATGATACTCTACCTAAATACTTAGTCTTGTCCTTGAGGAATACTGAAGACAAAAGCATTCTACAAGAGTAATCCTCAATTTTTTAATAGATGATTTTTACTGTTTTTCAAAAATTTAAATATCTAGCAATGTGTTTAAAATATGATTTTTTCTTTTTAATAAAAGTTTTCATTCTACTTTAGTGACTGGAGAGGTACCATGCCAACAGAAGTTACCTTCATCTGTTGCACCATGTTGAAAAACAAAGGGCCTGGGAGATGCAGGGCAACTCACTGTGACTTAGTATACAACTCCCAGTGAAAAGTGTGTTGTATTTATTGTTTTAAGGCCAAGTGATTGGAGTAATAAAAGCTATATAAAAGAGACAATGACAATACCCATGGTTACAGAAAATTCATTGCTTAAAGTTACAGTCTCCCAGGCTTCAAGGAATAAGTCCTGGTCCAACTTCCACTGGAATTAATGAGTTTTATATCAACTTTAACAATGATTGAGTTGTGTTTGCCCAGTTCTGGAAACTAATGTCCCTCCTAGGATCACTGGGTTCCATTCCTCTCCTTTGCATCCCATTCCAGCACTGACAAAAGCGGACACAGAGGTATGATAACTGACCAAATAGGCAGCAAATTAACAACTTCAATGTTTTCCTACAAAGAAATTCACAGCTCCCTCAAGGAATTAAAAATCCATTGAGTTCCATAGAACTTAGACAATTTAAAACTCGGCTCTAGTTTCACTAAAAACCAAAATTTTTCCTCTAGCTTAAATGCCAGTTAATCCACTACCTACATCCTATTTGAACGGTCAGTGTTTCCAATACTATTGCAGGATTCAGTAGCATGTGCCTCACAGTTAGCAGATCTTGTTTTAATGAAGTTCTGTCCATGTATGCAAAAGAAAAAAAATTTCAAGTATTCAAAGGATTAAAATGCAAGTGATGACTTTTCAAATGTAATTCTCCACACTGGGTTTGTTTTGAGTGGAAGTGTTCAGATATACCATGGACCTAAAAAACTTCTGGCAGAGTTCAACAGCTCCTGTTAGCTTTCTTTATTTCATATGAACTCTTTTTTTTTTTTCCTTACAAAAGTCACCTAGCAAAAAGCTCTAATATACAGAAAACTTAATTAGTTTATATCTGCACGTATCTGTGTATTTTTTGATTAGAAAAAGTAGATCTTTCCATTTATTCTAAAGAATTTCTGATGCTTTTTAAGATATACAATTCCAAATTATTTCATGGTACAAGTCAGCATTATCTGTGTGTATGTCTAACTCTGTGCAATCTATTTGCAAGAGAATTTATAACACTATTGTTACACTTGTCTCTGAGCTGAAGAAGAAAAGGCAGCTTGTGCGTATTATGCTATTTACAGACCAAAAAAAAAATTATGCAGGGCAAGTTCTTATTCTTTTAAAGAAAGTGCTCTTGGAGCTTTACTGTCCAGGCAGGTCCAGGTCACTGGCATGTTAAGCCTCTCGAAAGTCATCAGACTGCATGATCTACTCTCTGCACCTAAATTCTCCAGCTGTGCCCCCTTGGTGCTGTAGGAGCAGAAAGTAAGGCTTGCAAAAGCATTTGATGAATGTGGAAAAGTATTGCCAAATACTTTTCTGAAGAGGCCTTTAAAACACTGAAGGGAAGTTTCCTCTTAAATACATAGGCAAAGGGGTAAATATTCAGGTATATTGATAAAAAGTAAAGTCAGTGTGTAAATAATCTATTCCCAAGTTTGCATTCACTTTATCCTCCCGTGTAAACTTCTCTGAAAATTAGGCTTCTGCTGGCTGTTCTTCATGTTCTGCCCTCTTTTTGACTGCCCTTCTGCCAATATTCACTATTAAAATCTGTCATTTCTGTGGGCAGAAGATCCTTCTTGTTGTGCTGTTGGGATGCAGCACGTGGTTGGGACAAATTAGAAAACTCCATCCCCTCCTGACAGAACACCTAGGTGAAACAGAAGCCTCTGCTTATCGCTTCCTCAGTGAGTATTTTTTTACTGTCTCTGAAAATGTTACAATTCCCTTTCAAGCTTTAAAATCTTTCTGATGTTATAAAGAGAGAAATAAATATGCATTTAAGTAAATTTGTATTTTCCTGCGTAAAGAGAACTAAAAACAGCTTTTGCTGCAGTTGCAAACTTCAGAGTCAAATTAATAGATAAAATGTATAACTGAAATATTTTAAAAGTTGGAATGGCATCTAAACCCCTTTACTTCCTGAAAAAGGAAGCTGTGAAAAATTCCACAGACTAATCAATTCTCAGCGGTCTCTGAACAGCAGCTAATAAAAAAAGATATATTTTTTTACTTGTCTATTTCCTTTACACAAGTAATCTTTAATCTTACCTCATAAAAATGATAGTCTTTAATGGCTAAAGTAATTGAAGCAGGTTAAGCATTGCAAAGAACCTGTTAGGAAATCATAACTGCTATATAGGTCTTTCAATCAAGCTCAGGGTTTGCAAAGCAGCCTATCAAGTTAAATCTAAAATTGCTATAAACAATTCATGTTAATAACTCACATAAGTTTGATGTTAAAGCTTTCATTTAAAGAGAGATTGAACTAAGAAGAAAAGCACAGCATATTCATGCAGAAAAACTGTGTACTGCATAGTTATGCAAAACAAATGAGTACCAATTTCCTCTTTAATGCTTTGCTACCTATAGCTATAGCCATCAAAGAAAGCCTGATGAGCAATAAAGGACGTAGTATGATATAGCTGTATGGCATCATCAATCCTGAATGATGAAGAACTTCATTAACCATATATCTTTATATGTGGCTTCAGCTCCAATATATAATAATCCACTAGCTGAAGGTTAAAAGCTGAGATGGTAGCAAGTACACGGCATAACAGTAGTCTAACAACCACGAGCTTCTAGGGTTTTTCCCCAACAAAATCCCTGCCCTGTAGGCAGGGTCACAGAGTGGGTCTGAGCAGTCTCCAGCTTCATCCTTAGGCCTGATTTTTCTTTCTATAGCCTTTATATGATAGAAGCTAAATTGTATGCCAGAGCGCAGTGATTCTGAGGGCAGAGCTTTCTTTGCTCCATTCCTTTAGAGTATGTGTCCCTTATATGGCTGAATTCAGGTCATTCTGTCACCTCTGAAGGCAGTGGGGATCTCCACAAAGCGGACAGGCTTCTGGGTACTAAATGGCCCTGTGTCCTCAGCTGAAGCCAAAAAATTGTCTGTTGGTCCTAGAAGAGAAGCTTAACAAACCTAACACATCAGGCTAAAGAAGAGAGCCAAGCACGCGAGACTAATAATTCTTTTCAGGTGCTGCTGGTGAAACTGTCAGGCATACTAATTTTGCTGACATTTTCTCAGCCTCTCAGCTGAGACTGCTTTTTTCAGCCAATACCATTTATTATCCTGTTAAAATTTGAATGCCATAATCAAGAAAAAGGAACCTCTCCTTTACTATCAGAGGTGAAGCTTTTTATCTTATCATGTCATTAATTATCCGCACAGGTTTCACAGAGCATCTTGCAGGATAAGGGCCTTTATCATTAATCTCAAAGCCATGTATTAAAAAGTTAAGAATTCTAAGTCCTGTGTGGACATTCTGAGGGCATTTTCAGGAGGTTTTACTGTTTTGGGATTCAGCCTAGATCTAACATGCCGCAGATGCAAGTAATCTTTTTTTGCTGAGAAACGCGAGTCCTTCTTTCACATTTATAGTAGTCAAGTCTGTTGTTAGCTCATTTGATTGAGTGCCCTCTACTGTGGCTACAAATGGTGCAGTTTCAACGGTAGTGCAATACATTGGTCTGCTACTGTTATACCGAACAAACAAAAATGAAAAGTTTTAAAGGTCTTCCCCACTAACCAGTGGCAGACCATTTGCTACAACCTTGTTCAGGGATAGCAAACCATCCTTCACAGGACAGGTTCTTCTAGCTCATAGATTGTCCCCAACAGCACAATTATACTATTGAAGTGTTAGTTCTTAATACACTGCATTTTAAGTGGTGCCTTCAGCAGAATAGTTCTATTTTTATGTACACAAAAAACTAATTGAGTTTTTCCAAGCTATAACATCAATCTTCAAAAATGTCATGAGAAAACACTATGCAAAGGAGAAAAAAATGCTTGGCAACGTATACATAAGTAATCACAAAGGGCTAAAATTATTTCCCATGCTAAAAGAAATTTTTCTTTCTCTAGTTGTGCCAGGTTTAAATTCCTAGGGGTAAAGAAGTCCTGGTGATGAAGGTAGCGTGCTAATGGGCTTTTTCTTCTAGATACCATGGACAATAGCCTGCAGTATATTAATTAGTTTAGAGCTGCTGTTTGGCAGAAAAGCTGCTGGAAGCTGTTGAAAAAGCAGGAAGCAGTACTGGAGTGATAACTTCTGGTCAGTAATTCCCTGTTAGCAATCACATTCTTTGAAGTATCAGGATAGTTGCTGCCAGCATCTCTTTCTATCTCCTTGCTTCCATGCCTTTAGAAAGTGAAGCGTAGATGTTAATCTAAAACAGTCAGTGACGTTTGATGGGTCATCTGTACCAGGCCGCACCTGTATATTGGCAATTCTCCTGTCAGTGTTGTTTTTCTTACTTGCCAGCCGAAGTGGCTGCTTGACATAGACTTTTATTAAAACACTGTCTAAAAATCTGAAGTATGTTCCTTAACCTGGTCCTTCTGCACCAAGCACGTTTGGTAAAGATGTATAGTTTTAATAGGGAAGCTTTTCAAGTGCAGTGTGGCCAGGTGTTAAAAATAAATTACGATAGAAAATAAAAAATTGGGAGCATAGGACACCCCTCTGAAGGTTCTGGCCTGAGTGTCCTGCAGCTGGCATGTGCTCCTACATCTAAGCAACCAGGCATAACAGGTGGGAAATGGCAATGTCATCTTTTCCACATACACAGAATGAAAATATTTCAGTTTTGTTCAGTAATAAACTGAAAAAAAATAAAGCCTGATTTTTTTTTTAAATTGTGTTTTTATTTTCCAGCCAGCATAGATCAAAGTCCATTGCTTTGTCTCTGCATTCACTGGTGTTTCCCTCTTTGATCATTTCCATAGCCAAATACCTCTATCCTATTGCTCATCTCTTCTGTGATTAGTCAGCGAGATGCTAGAGAGCTACACCACAAGCAAGAGGAAAGATTGTAGTAAGAGTCTCTCTCTTTCCCTTCCACTCAGACATCTGCAAATACAGATGTGCTACTCATCACCAAGCCACACTTTGCTTAATTTTTATTTTTAGATAATCAGATATTAATCAATTTTTTCAGTTGTTGAAAGAGTCTAACTTGACACTTTTATTCTATGACCCTGTATCTGCATATATACCCGTGTCTCATGCAGCACAAACATAACGCATACAGGAATGTTTTTTAGACCTAAATACCTGTTTTCCAATGATAGTTTCTCCTGTCTGATTGGATCACTTCTCGTTACCCTTGTGACAGTGTTTCATTACAATTTGGTATGAGAAACAGAACAGTTATGTGATTTCCATATGTTGTACATTTGTATGTTCTGCTATTTGTATGCTAGAATACCTTCGTCAAAATTATCGGAAGACTGTTTTGAACCATGATATTGTCTCATAAAAATATTATGGTACTACCTTAAAACAGATGTAATTTATGGCAAGAATATGGAGATTAGAGAGTTAATGTGAGCTAACCCATTCCATATAAGAAGGTTAACTAGAAGAGAAATAAACAGAAAATATATGCAACATTGATATCAAAACACTAAAAATCTTAATTTTCAAATGTCTTTTCAAACAATAGATTTTCTGATGCAATAACATGTAGAACCTTATGCCAGTAACCTCAGACAGTGAAGGCCCCATCAGCTGATGGGGCTCTCAGAAAAATCAGTAGTAGAGTTTTGTATGTATTTCTATGTGTGCATGTATGCACAGATAATGCAATGGAGGTCTAAGGGAATGATCTCTTACAGAACACCGGTATAAATTATTTATTAGTAAGGTGATATTAACAAGACAGAAAAATTAGTTGTGGTATGCTGGGAAACATGAGAAAAAGACAAAAAATGTTAATCTGTAAAACACTTTCTAATTTTTTTCCCAGTAAACTTCTTTTCATGCTTGGCCTGAGTTGCCTTGCGCCAGTCTTTACGAGCTTATGGATGGTCAGTGAAATCCCCAGAGAAGGTGCACAAGGATGTCTGACGACTGCAATGTTTTAGTAACTGGGGGGGCTGAGAGGAAGATGAGTTGGGTTTTTTTCTGTAAGAAATTGTTAAGTGTTGCAACTTGTTACACACTGTAACAAATTTGTACAAAATTTGTCATTACTTCTGCTGTGTTACACCACCCATAAAGGTCAGGACAGACAGACAAAGGTTTTAGCAATGTTTGTAACACCTCAGAGGGATGGAGCTGACTCTGACTTCAGAATTCTACCTGTTCATTTCAGTATAAATATCCATAAATCAGCTTTGAGAATTTCAAGAGCATCTTCCTGTTTCTCTGTGTTTTCTGACAATATAAGCAGCACTAACGTCAAAGGCCAGCCAGGGCAGAGCAGCACACACTTCCAAGAGGTGGTTGCACTATCACTATGAGGAAAAAAATGGCTATACATTGGCAGTTGGATATTTATTATCCTGATGATTACTAGCTCCAGAATAACAGGTTTGACCAAGCCTTTACAGAAAATTATGTGAATCCATTCTCATCAGTAGTTAAATATAGACTCATTTTTTTTTCGCCTCTTCACCTTCAGTAGTCATGCAGGATGGAAAAGGGTTAAAACCTGACAACATTCCCTCCAGGCAACAGTGAAACCATTTAGCTAAGGAAAATTACAACTAATAATACTTTGAGCTCTCCAAATTGCCTGCAAATGCATTTTGCTGCAGAGTCTGTCAAAATATGAAGAATTTCAATATTGAAAGGCCAGGCAGGCAGGAGGAGGGTGGTCTGGTAGGAGGAGGCTTGCACAGGTAGCCCAGCAGAACATGATTTATTGTGCTCTGCTCTGCTGATCCTATTCCTGGAAGAGGGTTGGGTATTACTCATGATAGGCCTCAGACTAGTGGAAGCTATGTTTTTGAAAGGGCAGATTAACAATCAGAGGACTTTTTTTGGTCTGTCAGCTTGATGTGAGGTTTTTTTGATGTTTATTGTGTGTGTTTGAAGCTCCTTTGTCAGGCATTTTGAGTGCTAAAATAAGCTGTGAGGAGGTTGGCTCGTGGTGAAAGAACAAACAGGAAAGAGATGTGCATGAGAACGGCACATGGAGATCACAGAATGGTAGGGGTTGGAAGGGACCTCTGTGGGTCATCTAGTCCAACCCCTCTGCCGAAGCAGGGTCACCTACAGCAGGCTGCACAGAACCTTGTCCAGGCAGGTCTTGAATGTCTCCAGAGAAGGAGACTCCACAACCTTCTTGGGTAGCCTGCTCCAGTGCTCCGTCACCCTCAGAGGGAAGAAGTTCTTCCTCATGTTCAGACGGAACTTCCTCTGCTTCAGTTTGTGCCCGTTGCCCCTTGTCCTGTCG
>Ga0065711_1005685_pt1 | contig 24052 bp, 19 predicted proteins | sample Hoacrofraction12_FD_59098 | JGI IMG/M metagenome (GOLD analysis project Ga0065711, IMG submission 59098) | Hoatzin crop microbial communities from Cojedes, Venezuela - Epithelial fraction 12 v2 (version 2) | ecosystem: Host-associated > Birds > Digestive system > Esophagus > Crop | place... | reverse complement strand
CAGTGAGGTGGATTGAGAACTGGCTGAATGGCAGAACTCAGAGGGTTGTCATCAGCGGCGCTGAGTCTAGTTGGAGGCTGGTAACTAGTGGTGTCCCTCAGGGGTCAGTATTGGACCCAGCCTTGTTTAACTTCTTCATCAATGACCTGGATGAAGGGACAGAGTGTACCCTCAGCAAGTTTGCTGATGACACCAAACTGGGAGGAGTGGTGGGTACACCGGAAGGCTGTGCTGCCATTCAGCGTGACCTGGACAGACTGGAGAGTTGGGCAGAGAGGAACCTGATGAGGTTCAACAAAGGCAAATGCAGGGTCCTGCACCTGGCGAAGAACAACTCCACGCATCAGTACAGGCTCGGGGTGGACCTGCTGGAGAGCAGCTGTGCGTAGAGGGACCTGGGTGTGCTGGTGGATGACAGGTTGACTATGAGCCAGCAGTGTGCCCTGGCTGCCAAGAAGGCCAATGGCATTCTGGGGTGCATTAGGAGGAGTGTGGCCAGCAGGTCGAGGGGAGTTCTCGTTCCGCTCTCCTCTGCCCTAGTGAGGCCTCATCTGGAGTACTGTGTCTAATTCTGGGCTCCCCAGTTCAAGAAAGATGAGGAGCTACTGGAGAGAGTCCAGCGGAGGGCTATGGGGATGATGAAGTGACTGGAACATGTCTCCTACGAGGAGAGGCTGAGGGAGCTGGGCTTGTTCAGCCTGAAGAAGAGAAGGCTGCGAGGGGACCTAATATATATTTACAAATATCTGAAGGGTGGGTGTCAGGAGGATGTGGCTAAGCTCTTTTCAGTGGTGCCCAGTGACAGGACAAGGGGCAACGGGCACAAACTGAAGCATAGGAAGTTCCGTCTGAATATGAGGAAGAATTTCTTCCCTCTGAGGGTGATGGAGCACTGGAACAGGCTGCCCAGAGAGGCTGTGGATTCTCCTTCTCTGGAGATACTCAAGACCCGCCTGGACAAGGTCCTCTACAGCCTACTGCAGGTGACCCTGCTTCTGCAGGAGGGTTGGACTAGATGACCTACAGAGGTCCCTTCCAACCGCTACCGTTCTGTGATTCCGTGTTTTTGTGATTTAGCATGCAGTCATCCTTGTTGTCTTTCTGATCTATCGAAGTAGTCAGATAAATTCTCAGCATCAGAGTCTCTTGTCTTAAAATCATTGCATGGGAGCACGAAAGTCACAGAGCTGGTTCAGTGTTGCCACTCTGCAGGTCATCACAAAGCAGTGTGCAACTGTGCCTTTGTTCTCTAGGCAGAAAAAAACATGGGGAGGTGCTAGACAGCTCCTCTGTCAGCTCATTTTGTCACTTTAAACCAAAGTAGTTGGTGCCTCCCTAACTGCTGCTGTACCTCTTGCTTCAGATGTCTACTCCTTGAAGCAGACATGGCAGATAAAGACTTCTTGCTGTGGGGTAAGTGACCTTGACAAACCTAGAGGTAACAATTTTAAGTCAGGACTGAGATAGACTGGCAAGACCTGTAGTAAAGACAGTGTGGCCTTGTAGCTATCAACTGTGGCGACAGGCATTTGGACATACATCCCCAGCCTGTGAATTGATTGACAGCCTTCATGAATATGAATTTCTCTTTTTAAATGTTGGGATGCTATTGGCATAGAGCAGTTTGGAAGCACAATTCCTGTTTTCTTGTTTCTTGTTCCACCCACATCAGCAAATCAACCTCCCCACAACAGCATGCCCCCTGCCCCTTGCCGTTTCTCTGGCTCACATTCCTGTTCCTTGTGGGACTACAGACTTCTCCAGGGGAACTCTCTGGGCTCCTCTGGGGAAGAGCTTGTTAGAGTCAATCACAAGTGACATTTGCTGCCCAATTCATTCTGTTTTCTTGCACACCGACTTGGACTGCAGTGTGTTAAAAGCTGAAAGGAAGGTGGACAGAAGTAGAGAGAAATTAGAATTAAGAGGATTATGAAGTTCACTGACTTTCTGAAATGAAATTGGCAGGTTGGTCTGTTTTCTGACATAATTGTAATACTTTACTTATAAATCACAATCACAGCAGGTTCCTGAGGCTTTCAGATGTTCCATATTAACCATTTGCTTAGGTGTAATTTTAACTGTCCAATCTATCATGGTCTGCATGCCTTTGGAAAGAACAGCCGTTGTAACAATGACTGTGGTATGAGTGTGGTCTTGAGCAGTGACTCTGTATGGGATGTATTAGTGCAGTTCAGATCCTTAAGGGTGGGGTAAACCTTCTGGAAAGCAGAGTATACACACAATACACGAATTGCAAAAGGCACCAGGAGTACTTCATATCACTCTCTTTATAGAGTAGTGGCCCTGCTTACTCCCTTCCTGAGCAGAAGGATACTTAGAGAATTATTGTAGGTGTGAGTCAAGCTATGAGCTCCATCGCTGTCTCCTTGTTTGGCCCTGGGCAGGTCACACAGCTCATCACCAAGTTATAGGACATTAGCCTATCCACAGTAATTTCCCGGCCATGAGTGTGAGTCAGTCTGAATGACATTGATTCTTCTCCACTAAGGACTAGATGAACCTGAAAGGCCTCTTGGTTTCCACATGCTAAAAGAAAACACTTGACTTGTGAGTACCACAGAACAGCATAAGCATGTTCAGGCATTGAAGTCCTTAATCTGTCTGCTCACACCTCTGTAACAAAAGGAAAATAACATGACTGCATATTAGAAATGTGTTGCTAGGATGATGGGGAAGCTACAATTAATTTCACGTGCATAAATATGTGAGAATGTTATATGCAACCCATGTAATAATTTATCTCCTATGCCCCATTTCATGTACTGGCTGCTACCAGGAGGTCTGCATTAGTTTACCTGGAGGGGAGTTACCTTCCTAAATTCACAGTGGTGCATGCTATTACTGGAGGAAGACATATGAATAGCAAAGTGGCCAAACTTGCTGATAAAAATACTACTGCAGGTAGCTCGAGACAGTTGGGCAACATGATGGTAAATTACATTCATTGTTTATGGCTGCAAGGGAATACAAATCGGATGGAACAAATTAATCTCTTTACATCCATCGATGGTTTCTGAATTAGTTGTCACCTCCCAGGGAAAAAGTAAGCTATGGGTTGTGTTGTGGAAGCTCAATGAAGATGTCTGCTCAGTTTGCAGCATCAGTCAGAAATTAATAAGCTGCTGAACAGCTTTAAGCTGAGGCTAGGGAACACCACAACAACGATGTTCTGCACTATGTATTTCTGATTGGGACTCTGCTGCTTTGAGCTTAGCTCTGTTTTAGGCCCTTCTCATTGCCCTCCTAAAAAACAGAAAAAGCCAAAATCCTGAGCCGAAATGAAAGAGAGATCCTAGGAAAAGCAACAAAATTTGGTGATACTGTTAGCTGTCATTCAAGGAAATGTTGTGCAGGGGCCATTCTTTCATAACCACTCTAGGAAGGACCTGTTTAGCTTCAGTCTGTAGCCGGCTTTGGAGTGACACCACCTGTCCTGTGACCAGGAACAGAAAACCAGACTCACGGTTGAGGTGGTCAGGCATGCCCAACTCCAGCATCGTCAGCTGTAAGAGACAAGCATGGTCTGGGATATAATACCCGAGAAAAGAGTTACCAGAGTCACTAGACAAACCTCTTTTTTTTGTACTTGCTTTTGTCTGTTTGCATTTATTAATTTTATTATTCTTGTTTTATGAAAAGATGTGTTGATCATCAGTTAGGTGAGGAACTAGCTTGTTCCTTGTAATGGTACATATAATCATATATTCTCTTGTAGTGTAATGTTTCTTTTCCCCTGAAGCAGCTTTCTTTGTTTCTTACAGGATTTAGGATGCTAGTGAGAGCCATTTTGACAGTTAATATTCTCATAAGATTCTATGAACTACAACTTAATTACAGTCTTTCTGGGAAAACTATGGGCTTTGATAGAGGATGTTTTCTTCCTGCTTTCAATCTTCGGTTATTTTCTGTATGCCAATGAATTAGATTAATCTGATTCGTTTTTTCATCTTCATTATTTTTAAGCACAGACAACATAAGGTATAAGGTAAGAAATAATAAAAAACCTAAAGATTAAAGGTTGAATAGCTCCCACATTGGATTAAAGATTACAACATAATGCCAGTATAAGGGCAGGCTAAGAAGGTGGAAAGCTAATGGACTGTGAAATTAAATTATGCATTTAGGGAGTGTTCAATCCATTACTGACAGACATTGATTGCAGAAATAATTGTCCGTTTTTAAAGGGGTTGCTTCACTTCGTGCTGAACCGATCAGCTCCCTGGAAGTGGTCATTTAAGGGCGTCAGCATGAGTCACTTTTTTACCTATAGAAGATTAGTGGTAGAACAAGTTAAGATAGTTGGTTTTCACGGATTTTTAGTTAATACAGTTGGGGGAGAATGGCAGCTTTGCTAGCAGGCATAGTTAGAGAAGGTTATGCTAAATAAGCATTGAATTCCATGTCTGATTTCAACAAAGCTGAATATTCTCAAATCAATGGGATTTTAGGATGCTCAGTCAGCCCTCTTTAGGGATAAGCTTGCAGTGTTTTTCATAAAATCTTGGAAGTGGTGGTGGAAAGGGACCTCTGAAGGTCCACAGTGTAGCGTCCTGCTTGAAGCGGGACAGCTGCCAGCATGATGTCTGTCTTTGTCTAGCCAAGCCTTCAAAACCTCCAAGGATGAGATGCCATAGTGTCTCCATGCAACATATCCCAGAGCTGTCCCGCTTTCTTTTACCCTTTTTTTTTGGAAGGAATGAACAAAATCAGTATGACCCATTTCAAAAGCGTAGTCTTTGTCTGCAGTATAACTTCTTCTTTCACTTGTTTTGTACAGATAGATTCACTTTCTCATCTTGTATATCTACCTGTCCCGTTCATTTTCTTCCCTTTACATGTAATTTCTATTGCTTGAGCCTGCATTATTCTCACATCAATACCTCTTGGTAAGACTTTTGGGTTCTTGGATAACACAGACATGGGGCACCTGGTACTGGTGGTAGCTGGATTATGACCCTCACATCTGTGTCTGTGGTTTGTAGAAAATGCAGAAATAAAAAATACAAAAGCCCTGACACATATAAAGATCCACAGTGACCTTGACTCACACCCAGCAGGCACAAAACCTGCAGTAAACTTGCCTTTTTCTTTCTCTAATCTTTCAAGTTCCTCTTGAGCAAGCCATGAACATTTGCCGTCTTGCTTTGAATTACTCTGACCATTGGGAGCGCCCATGAAGATGCCTGTGGTATATGGTGGTCGTAGGGAGATATCTAGCAGTGTTCCCCTGAGTTGGCCTTGTTGGAAAAGGTTTGCTTCTTCCACAAGTGAATGCATTTCAGCAGCTTACAGGTCTCCTGATATTCAGGGACTTTCTGGAAGTCAGGGCCACCTGCATGCACTTGAGGCAGAGAAGCCAGGGACACCGGCCACAAACCTCTAGCTGATGCTGTGTTACTGGGACTGTGCAGATACATCCTCTGTTGATGCATCCACCACCCACTGGTTCCCTCTTGCTTGGGGCAGATAAGGAAGCTGCTCCCTCCTTTCTGATTTAGTGGCTCACTGTTACTGTGCCTAAAGCCACCATCCCTCTTTTTTTCCCTTTCTCTTTATCCTCCCTGGTCGCTGGCAAAGCTACTTTCAGATAAGTAATCCTCTTCCTCTGCATTGCTGCTGTGTTAGCTGTGTGAGACAGAGGGAAGAAGCAGACCCACGCTCTGCAGAGCTGCAATGCTGCACTTTCTTCCCAGATCCTGGGAGAACGCATCTGGGCAGTGACACAGTGGTCTGACCGTCTTCTCCTTTTTGCTTTGCCTTCCCTGGGTTTCACACCAGACCTTTTACAAAACTGCTTCTATATCTCCTCCAGCCAGTCTGATGGATTTTCCCTCCCACCTCCTCAATCTTAGTGTTTCTGACCGATACTCTAAAGGCCCTTGATGTGACTGTGCCATTTAATTGAGAAATCACCAGGGCCTTTTTAACGTACAAAACCAGGTAATTGACATGAAGTAGAAACCAGCAATGCAGGTAATACACCAGCTCTTCTGAACCCTCCTTGTCCCTGTCTGAGGAGAATAATCCCACAGCTATGTCAGGCAGGGTGGAGGCAGATAAAACACACACGTATGAGCCCCAGAAGGGAGTCCAGAAAGGCAGAGGTGGAATGGCTAGGGTGGGGGGAAAGTGCAGCAGCTGTATTTACTCTAGCTTGCTCTCGGTATTAGTTTTATGACTTGAAATTACAGGGCAATACTGCTGTGAGGAAGAGCCATCTGAAAAGCGAAGTGGGGCTGTTTTCAAAAACAGCTAACAGCAGGGAACGCTCATTGTTCTGTGCCTCTGTGTGTTTGCTCTGAAGAGAAATTAGATATGCTGAACCTCTCAGACTGAGGGATGCAGTTGCTTTTTTAATAATAATAGTTTTATAGAGTTAAACAAAAACACACTTCTATATCTGAAAAGATATATATAAATAAATATATATATATAAAAAACCTATGCATTTAAAGCTTTACTTCTGCTCTCAGGAGCTTCCCCACCTCAGAGTGACAGTGATGCGGAAAGGCATGTGAGGGCTGGAGGGCAAAATTCCTGCAATTAAGCTGTGCTAACAGTGCTGTCACCTCTCCTTTCCTCCAGCTACCCCATTAGATTTTTATAGATTTTCTGCTTGAGAAGTCAACCGTGATTGTATCTCCTGGCGGAGAAAGATTCTGGATAGATCTGACAAGTTCTGCTCTCAGGAAGGAGACTGCAGGGCATCTCGTAGGAATGAGATTTCTCCCCTCCCCAGGAAACCACACTTGGTATGTTGTTATATTGTTATATACTGGTATTTTGGTATATTGGTACATTCCTACCATATTCTGTGTCTGGAGTGGCTGTGCCCTTGTTCCCCTTGGAAGCAGCTACACTCAGTCTTGTCTGTCTGTGCTTCTTCTGCAGTCAGCAGGCTGGCTCAGGGCATGTCTCCTGTGTTTCACTGACTCATAAAATTTGCTCTCATAAGGTACTTTTAGGTTGCAAAATCGCATTCAGGTTGGCACGGACCAACAGAGGACAGCACTGCATACACCACATCCAATGACAGTTTTACATTGACCTATCTTTGGGAAGGCTAAGAGCGAAATGTGTGGCGTACAGAAAAAAGGTGGTCAGATGGAGTTCTTGGTATGTTTCTAAATTTCCATATTTAAAATCATGGCTTTCAGATGTTAAAAAGGCAGGGCCCTTTCGAGTATGTAAGGGGACATATTGTCCAAGAAACCTGCTACAGCTTTTCCTCCACTTGATAAAATATGGTCCTTCCTGAAGTTTTTGAATCCATACTTGTGGAATAAAATTATAATTTTCTGAAGAAAACTTCTATTCTATCTACATTTTCTCGATGTGGTATAGGTAGGTAAGCCCAAACATAAAACAGACTGAGTTATTTAAATATTTCTCCAATCTACTTTCAAAAGTCCTATGGGGAGCTCTGCAGATTCAACAATATACTGCTGTCCTTCTTACAAGTATCATCTCAAGAAAGACTAGCATTGAAACTATGGCAGAATTGGTATAGAATTCAGTGGTAAAGACGTGGACAAATACTGTCTCAGCCAACCAGCTCTTTTTTGAGATTTACTGTATGATATTCTTTTCCATCAGGCATAGCGTCTAGTAGTTTCTGAAAAAATCTCTTCACTACTTTCCATCCCTGAATATCTGATAAATGGAACAAGTTTCAGAAATCGCTTTAAAAATCAGGGTCCTTTGAAACTAGGGATATGTTTTCATTCTTATTTTACAGGCAGAAAGCTGGGACAGACCAGACAGGTGAACTGACCTCCCTAAAATTATATGGCAGGCAGTAGCAGGTTTGGGACTCACCTCTCCCATGTTGCCATACAACCTTTTATATTTTCATCCAAGCTTCCATAAGAAGGGCTGATGAAGTCATCACCCATGTTACTACATCTTGGTCTCCATTCTGTTGGACAGAGTTGTTCTTTGGAAAACAATATGGAAGACGAGAGCTCAGTAAGGGAACAAAGGAGAGGCAGTTACATGAAACAGAAGCAAAAGAAAGTCAAGAATTGTGAGCCTGTGCTTGGCTTGTGTGAAAAGAAGAGATTAATGCAAAAGTTAAGGAGAATTCTTTATATTCCCTGTTAATATACTGAATGAGAGTGGTTGTTACACAAAGAACAAATTCAGTGAAGTTGGGTGTTTTGTTTTGCTATGCATGGATATGTTTTCTTTTAATTTTCTTGCAATTCAAAGGTTTTTTTTCCCCCACAATGATTTGTCTTATACTGAGAGTTAGCAGAGTTTGCTGCAAACCCAGAGTTTTACAGCAGGGCACGGTCTCAGCATGAGCCATCTCCTCTTAGTAAACTACGAACTTGGCTCCCTAGGACTCAGCAGGAATAGGTAGGATGGTGTGCTGAAGACAAGCGTGAAATAGAACAGCTTGCAACTTTCCATGGATTCCTCTTCTTATGAGAAGCAATTTCATTCTGGAACAAAGAATGTCAAGAGGAAAATGAACACAAAAAATAAACACTATGTCAAAGACAAGCACTCAGTGATGTCAGTATTCTCAAACTGCAGTCATCCTGATCTTCCTCTAACTTGTTTTATGTCACCGGATTTTAACTGATTTTCATGTCATTAACCCTGATTTATAGCACTAGGGTAGGGACAGGGAATTGCATTATCAATTTGTAATATCAGCCTACTCACTGCACTCTCAGCCATAATTATGTTTTCAGAAGCAAGTTAAAGTTTCCTATTACATCCACAGCAAGTTCTATTTGTGAGATAGCAATTGCCCATCCCAAGACAATTTATACCACTGAGGAGTGAATAAGTTTAGAAAAAAATTTAGAGAAGATCTGTATCTCTTTTCATCCCTCACAACTCCCAGGGAGACTATTTTTCAGGTTCCATCAACACAGAGAACTTGATCGTTTTTTCTTTTCCCACGTACCAAAATTCCTAGCTTTTGTTCAGCAGCACGAAGCTGAAATATGGTGCTCTGGAGCCTGGTGTTCCACCTGCCTTGTAGAAATGCAGTGGACCTAATCTTACCTGTTTTCCATGTAAAGTCTTCATTGGTTCCAGCAGAATTCAGGGTCAGAGTAGAAGCAGATGAACCAGAGAGAAGTGTGAGTTTGTGTGTTTGTATTAACCATCACACAGCATTGGAGTTTGTTCTGTGATGACTCATGCTGACAGAGGAACAGGTGAAGATGGTGCCCCAATTTCCCTTACACCATCTGAAAAATCTGTGCTGGAAAGGGTGTTCCCAATGAACTTGAAACTAAGATAACTTCCCCAAGCCTTAACCCACAAAGCTGGGAAAAAAAAAGTACTTTTACTGCTACTCTGATGAGTTTATTCAGGTTTCTTTTTGCTGGAGAAACAAATTCAGAAAATTAGTATTATCTGCCATCTTTCTCCCATTTCTTCTGTCATCATTCTCTTTTCTAATATTGCTCATCACCGGTACCTTTTATTTTCTAGGAAAAATTAAATGCTTAAAACTATGGGAGAATTTAGTCTTTATTAACATTTTAGTTTGGAAATATTCTGTGGAGAAACCAGTGTAATTTCTACCTTATTATGCAGAAGAAATTATTTTCAGCTTGGTTAGTCTGGAAAAGAGAGAATGTTGCAGTGTGTATCAGCCAGTTTTGTGCTAAGCGGACAGTTGGACTTGATGATCTGAGAGGTCTTTTCCAAACTTAATGATAATGATTCTAAGTCCAAATGCTGCTGAACTGCATCAACAGTAACCTCAAAAAAATCAGCTCGTTATTCCTAACGGCAAAGGGACTTGAAGGAAGAGAGTTCATAGATGAGGATAACTCTTCCAAATATTACAGATACTGAAATATCCTCACATAACCCCTATAGCCTAAGAGTCTGGCATTTTCCAGAGGAGAATTTCCTCTTCAGGTTGTCTGCCTGGTAGTGCAGTAACATTCAGTATGTGACCTATGAGTTCAGGACAATTTTTATCTTATGTAAATCTGTAGAGAGTAAGAGGTCCTAGGTAGAGCAGTGTCTGGCAAACGGATGCTCTTGCTGCTAGGAAAATTCATATGTCCTATGTTCTTTTCGGTTTCTCCAGATTTCTGTCCACCTACCAGGAAGGACAACCTCTGCTTTGCTGACAAGAGCTGTCTATAGGGCAAGGCCCATCTCTGCCCACCCATGTGTGCAGGGCTGGAAAACATCTGCATGCATGGCCTGGCTGTAGCCCACAGTCAGGCAGGTGGCTGGAGGTTTTGGGGGGTTGGCAGCCCTGTGCAAGCCTCCCTGGCTCCTGCAGATGCAAGGTGGGTTTCGGTGTAGTGAAATCCTCTCACAAAGTGTTGTGTGAGAGTTGTATACATGGCCTATGGCTGGACTACAATTTTCACTCAGTATAAGCACCACAGGATCAGCCAGGAATGCTTTTGCTCTTTTGCTGTCCTTAATATTCAAAAGAACACTGATGATTAGCCAATTCTTTTTTTGATGTTCACTTGCGGGACACATATCAGCTCACAACAGGGACCTTCTGCATGTGGTTTTATCCCTCAGCTAATGCACCAGGGATTTTGTTCTGAATCTGTCTACATATAAAAGCAGGAAGGGAAGAGAGAGAGTGAGAGTCCCTAGCTCCCATCACAGATGGCTGATAATTAGTGTACCACTTCCATTTCCTTCAAAACACAGCAAAGATAGTATTCTAGTGACAATGTGATGACTTCAAGCTGTTTTGCACCTCAGTAATGCTCTTGGAAAAACACAGAAAGGCTCTCTACCTCCTAACACTTGGAAGTTTATTTTCACTTGTTTACACTGGGTCAAATATTACTTGTCCTTCAAAATTATTAAATGGGAAACCATCATTGCATTTCAGTTTGTGGTTTAACCCCCTGGTCTTAGCACAGGTCTGTGCTCTCAGTAGGGAATCATGTTCTGCCATAGTGTCTCCTCATTTGGCTGGTTCGGCCCAGTGGCTCCAGATGTGCACGGTCCGTCCCAGCACAGCCCTCTTGAGTACAGCAGTGCTACCTACAGGTGATGCAGAGTGTGCCAACTCCTAACGAATAAACTGTGTGGTAGGCAGTTGTCAATTCTCTTTTTTCTTTCTCCACCTACTCAACATTTCCCAGGCAAATGAAATTCCCCAGACACTCTACAGTTTACAAAATTTTGTTGATAACACTGACTTTTCCAAGGAGGCAGGTCGTAGCACCCCATTCTATGGAGCTCTGTTTTTCTTTGTAATGTCAATTTCGACCACTTCCTTCAACCACCTCTTCTATACACCTCCTTTTGTGTTAGAAATGGCATCTCTTAATTATTTTTCTGCCTTACGTTCTTAATTATGTTTCTGCTCAAGAGAGATGGGGACTTTCTATCACAAACAGCTCTGATGGAAGATGAGGCTAAGGCCAAATCCTGTAGGATGTCTATAACAGTCCAGGACTTTTACCACTTCTTAAGCCAGTGTCTCACTGTTGGGAAATATGCCTTTTCCTCACTTGTTGCTGCAGTTTAGTTGGAGAAGTTAAGCAAAATAGTGCAACTACTAAGCTGAAAATGCTGTTAAGATGGCCTTCAGTATTCTCAAGAATATTCAGATGTTACCACAACTCTAAATAAAATCTGAAGTTTGCTGTGATGACTTAATTTTAGTTAAGTATCTGTGGGACAGATTCTGACTTCATTTCTATTGGGAAATAAACTAATGCCAAGTGAGACTAAAAATTGGTTCTCTTTCTGCTCTGAGCCAAGATGAGACCAAAAAAAGACCACGCTTTTTCTGGGACCTACACATGAATCTTTATACCTCAGTAATGCAGGTGCAGACTGATGCTGTATGCTGTGCAGACAACACAAAACAAAGTTTGACCTTGCTTGGAGCAGTCCTGGATCTGACCTCACTTCTGACAGATCATCTGTGTGCCTCTGTCCTGTGTCTCTGGGTGTTGTAGTTTAATCCGGCAGCTGGAAACCAGGACCTGACAGCTACTCGCTCACCCCTCCCCTACCCCCCAGAGGCGTGGGGAGGAGAAAGAGACAAAAGGGAAAACTTATGGGTGGAGATAAACACAGTTCAATAAGGCAACAAAGGGAATACTACTAATAATACTTACAACAGTAATGACAATAACAATATTAATAATGGATATGCAAGCCAAACTATATGCAACACAATTTTTCTCACCACCTGATGACAGATTTGGAGCCTGAAAAAAAAAAGTTTGAACTCCCAGCCAAGAGAAGAATCAAACCCCTTGGAAAACAGAAAAGCTGACAAACCTCCTGCTCCCCATCCAACCCTATTAGTAAACTCAGCATGTCTATGGTATGGCATATTTCCATTGGCCAGTTTATCTATCTGTCTAGCTATGCTCCCTCCTGTACACCTGCTCATGAGGTGAATGTAAGAAACTGGAATAAGTGCTTGATTTCATAGCAATAACTGAAAACATCAGTGTTATCAACATTCTTCTTGTACTAAATCCAAAACACAGCGGGTACTTGTGGGAAAACTAACTCTATGCCAGCCGAAACCAGGATACTGAGTTTAATGCTTTTCCTCAACAATCATAAGCCAAATCTGAACAAAGGCTCATACTGAGAGCCAAGTAACATGCTTTGACCCTGTACATTCATTGAGTGGGACCAAGATGCGATCAGGTTTTCAAGATGAAAGTTTTAGTGCCATAACAATTTCCTGCCATTTGCTTATGCAGTATTTTATTCCTTTCATCTTTTTATTGTTTGTGACAAGTGTCATTAATGTCAATGCAAATCCTCCTTTTTATTGACTTCATAGTGTCCTGAAGTCCCTCTAAATAATTCTTGTCCCATTTTTAAAGCCTTGCATGAATGCAACATGTTAGTAACTAAGGAGTAGTCAACGCCATCAGTTTTTAGAAGTGAAAATCTGTGCAGTTCAGAGAGAAGCCAGTGGTTCCCCAGACTCTGCACATGTTATGCCATTTGCTTCCATGAACTTATGCTGATTTACATCAACCTAGTGAGCAGAAAAGAGGTACATGTTCTTGCTACTCTGGAAAAAGACAGGAATGGCTGTGAATAATGGAAAAAAATTTTCTCCTCCTACACCTATAGAACAGCTTGCTGACAGTCTCAAAGACCTTTCTCTCCTTCGTTTGTGCATCTAAAATCATACTGATCTTCTTTTGGTTTGCTGATGTGTCTGCCCACTTATTTATTGAATCACCATTTACTGAAAATACATATATTGAAGAAAAATGATTTGCGAAGTTGAGATGAATTCAATGGATGTTGCTAAAACATAAACCAAACAACAAAAACTGTGCTTGGAAAAGGTTTTGTGGGACAAATTTCTGAAGTGCCCAGATCTTTGGGAATTCTAATGAGGCAGTGGACTGAACTGAGAGAATTACTGGAGAAGACGCTTTCTTGGTTTGGGTGTGCATGGTTGTTGATTTCCCAGATCAGTCAGTGTTTAGAAATCTGCTTCTAACTGGTGAAAATATCCTGTAGCTCCAAGGTGGCACTGTCATTCTGGAAGCTTGAATACGTTGGTTCAGATCACGGTCACTGAATGCAGCAAACACTGGGCTTGTTGGATATAAGAAGACTTCGCTGTTTTTGAGCTCCTTTGGGTTTTGATTTAAGCACATAAAAAAAAATATCAGCCTGAAAGTTTTCAGTTTCTTGCATTTACTGTTTTAGTTAGTCATTTTGAATGGTTCTGGCAAATAAATGAAAGGAAATAACTATTTGCATACACATTTTGAACACGGGTGATTATGAGATGGCATGAAAATGAGGTTTGTTCTGTCAGTGCATTTCGGACACGGAAGAAGGCAGTTATCATCAAAATAGACATTAAATACCACAGCTGTTTGCCTATGAAATCACATAAAGCACATTCTTATCATTTTGGCATTTTTACTGTTGGCAACTTACACTTACTGCATTGGCCAGGAACTGAAAAGACTGAAGAAAATAGTGACACTATAGATAAGCAGCTCTCACGCTGTCGGTTTCCATCTCTCCCAGTTTGTGAGCCTATCTGTTTCTGAGGACATCACATATGCTTTGTGACTGAGTATCCTGAAACTCCCTTCTCTAAACAGTCCAGGGCAGATAATTTCAAGCTGGTCTGAATGCTTTTTGTTGTGCAGCTTTTCTGTGCAGGTACAACTTATGCTCATTGGTTTGATGCAGCAGCACATGCAGTCTCCAGCTGAAGTGCAGTTCTGCTGTCAGACCTCTCAGGGGCATTGGCCCACCAATAAGATCTCTGCAGTGAATTAAATTTTTTCTGCTGTAGAGGAAGGAAAGGCAAGTGTCACCTTTAGCTGACTTGAAAGCAGTAGATGAAAACTGGCTCAGTTTTGCAAAAACTGTAGTTGTGACATTCTGCATGGAAAGCTCCACTTGCAAAGATGAATGTTTCATTAATTTTTAAGGATGTGAAACTGCACTGGAACATTAACTAGAGCATTTGCTATCTAACCAATGCACTAATACCATGCGACAGTCATATTCTTTATTTCTGTTATATGAGTCATCAAAAAGCTAGCTAAAGTTAAAATGGTGAAACATCAAAGTGTGGATTTTATTCTTATGAGTGATTACTTTGAAGATATCACTTTTTTTCTTACTGAAAAATTACTATGAACTCTCTATCAAAAAACCTTGAATAATGTAAATCTCAATCTAAAATGCTGCCTGAGAGAGATGGGGTAAATTCTATTATTCATAGAGAGTGTGCTGTCCCTGGAAATTAATTATCTCTAAACCTCATTTTTCTCTATTGCTACTCAATATACTGTTAGCAGACAAAGAGCGCCCGGTGGCTTTATCTGACCATTGTATTAATGCAGCAATGTTCCCTCTCCTTCCTTAAAACAAGTCTCTCAGGTATATTGGAAATAGCAAGAGGAAAGAGAACTGATTGCCTTCTGTGCTACTTAAGGTCTTGTGTAGTCATTCATGTTAGTCCAAAAAAGGCACTAAGCTGTCTGCCCCGAGGGAAATGATCATATAAAGCAGCAACCAGTGAAAAATGAACAGTGTTTGTAAAGTTGGCTGGGAGCTGATTATCTTCCAAAGTTTGCAGGATTTTCTAGAGAATAGGAGGTGTTGAAAAGTAGCCTTCTAAATGTTTGGGATTCTTTTTTCAATTGTCAAAATAAAGCATGAGATATTTTTAGTTTGTGCTGAGCATATCTGGTTTCACTAACAACAATTTTCCTAAATTTTTCCGGTGGTTTTCAGATTTTTGGTTAATGTGTATCCTCCACTGTCCCAAGATAACCAGTTTTGGTGAATGTATCCAAACAAAATATCCAAGTAAAAGAGTTGCTTGCAAATGTTAAAAGTGATGAGAGGTCATTGCATGAGTCATTTACCTACCTGCTCTAAGGAAGGGGCTTTTCATGAAGGGGCAAAAGCATGCTGTGAGAGAACGAAGACTTGTATTTGATTCAAGGTACAGAGGGAAAGACAAAGGCTCTTGGCAAATAGACTAACCCCAAGAGAGTCCAGAATGTAGACTACTCTTAATATATTCAGGAGAGAAGGTCACTGAAAAATCTTAGAGCAGGCTTTGTACTTTTCACTTGTGAATACTCTATTTTAAAACTAGGCTTGCATTTTGTTTTTGATTTTGACATTCGTTTCTTCTCAAAAGTCCTAGAAGGGAAGAACCACACATAATTTCTGTAAGGACACTTACAATAGGAGAGAAACAGAGCATTTCTAAAACATGTGTTTTATATGCTGAATGCCAGTGCATAAAGCATTTTGGGTTTGTGATATATGCTTGCATCTTGGGTGCTGCTGAGACCTGGTCAAGTGTTAACTCATTTTTTAAGTGTAGATATCCCACAAATATTAATGCAAGTATTTAAAAGAAATCAAAGCGAAACAACTCAGAGATGATGCTGTTCATCTGCTGGTTTGAAGAATCCAGGTGGGACACATTGCATGTTGTAATCACAGAGTGAAAGTCAGAAATATCTCTGAAGAAAGACCAGAGGGGAATGTGGTTTATGTACACCAAAGTACAGCAGTGTAATTGTTGTGCTGAAGCTTACATTCAAGAATCCTTGGTAGACTGGGAAAGATCACAGAAGTGACACCAGCTATTCTGTCATCTAAAGGAATTTATTTTCAAACAGTCTACAGTATCCTCAGCACTGAGTAAAATGTTTTGTGACAGATGCCATATTCCCTAAATACATTCAATTTGTTTAATAGTGCCATTATATTTTAGCCCCCCTTTGCAACTATTAGCAGGTAGGAAACAAGTGATATTTATCAGAACTTCACCTAAAGCTAGAGCTTTAATTCTGTTTATCTTTTCTGCAAATACAGGAATCCGGCCTATGTAGGATCAGCGAGTACAGCTGCAGTGCAGGAAGAAATGAAATATGCTTAAGAAATGTATGATATTACTTCATCCAAATCTATCCATATTTTCCTGCCTTTCTATTAATTTCTGCATTCTAAATATATGTTATCCTTGTGCCAGAAGAACATTCTGGTGGCAATCTGCAATCCTCTCTCACTGAAGTTGAAACCTTGTAAGAAATCTTTGTTGTTGAAACACACTTTCCGGTTGGCTTGTGATATTATAAATTTTTCTGACCTCTAGTATGAGCGTTGCAAATTCTCCAAAATAGATTCTGCCACTGAAATGTTGCTAAGCAACTAATCCTGTCTGATCTATTGTAGTTCATATAAATGAAACAGACAGATAAAAGAGAGTTTATAAACCTAATGCGTTGTAAAAACAAACAAATATAAACCCATAAACAAGTAGACATATAATGTATTTTATCTCAGAATAAATAATTCTGCAGAAAAAAGCTCACAAGAAGTATTTAAAGGGACTTTACACAAAAGCAAAATGGGTCAGTGTTGCCACTTGACAGGTCCAGGCTGGCTGTCACCTCAGTGTATTCTTTGGCAACCTTAAAGGTGACTTACATGTCCTTTTTGCTGGTTATCTTTTCTTGTATGAGTATAATACATGATATTTAGGTAGTCTAAAAGAAAGTGTCACTCTTCTTTCGGAAGAACTGTCATGACTTTTTTTATTTTTATTTTTTTAAATTTAGCTCTGAACGGGAGGGAAAGCTGCTCTGTGCTTCCATGCATTGCTTCCCACTATACCTCACATTGTCCTCTTGGTGCAGTCTGGTCTAGAGAGCTAGTCAGTTAAAACCAGAAGAAGGAGGAGCTCAGCCCTCTTGCTGAGACTCAGAGGAGGTGCTGCTGGCCTACGGTTGCCCTTCAGACACCCATCATCTTTACACCCAAACTGCTTTTCCTGTCTAAGGCAAATAATGCATGGCTTTTGTCCACATGGGTGACTGTAAACGTTTCTTTTTCCAATTTGTTTTGTCTTCCATGGGTTCATATTGTTGGAAAGTGTTTTGGTTTGGCCTGGACAAATGGCTGGTGCCCACCAAAGCTGCTCTATAACTCCCACTCCTCAACTGGACAGGGGAGAGAGAGTATGATGAAAGGCTTATGGGTTGAGATAAGGACAGGGAGAGATCACTCATCAATTACTGTCACGGACAAACCAAACTGAACTTGGGGGAAAAAAGAGTTTAATTTATCACCAATCAAATCAGAATAGGATAATGAGAAATAAAACTAAATCTTCAAACACCTTCCCCTTGCCCGTTCCTTCTTCCTGGGCTCAGCTTCATTCCCATTTCTCCTCCTCCTGCCCCCAAGGGGTGCAGGGGGACGGGGAATGGGGGTTATGGTCAGTTCATCACATGTTGTCTCTGCTGCTCCTTCCTCCTCATGGGGAGGACTCCTAACACTCTTCCCCTGCTCCAGCTTGAGGTCCCTCTCATGGCAGTCCGTTCTCCACAAACTTCTCCAATGTGAGTCCTTCCCACAGGCTCCAGTTCTCCACGCACTGCCCCAGCATGGGTCCCTTCCATTGTCTGTAGTCCTTCAGGAACAGGCTGCTCCAGTGTCGGTCCTATACGGGGTCACAAGTCTAAGTAAGTAACAGAGAAGGACTGGTGGGAGATGTGGTGGTTGGAGGTTGTCTTCGGCATAGTGACCATGAAATGACAGAGTTCTTGGTTCTCAGTGAAGTTGAGGGGCGCCAGCAATATCACCACTACAGACTTTTGAAGGGCAGATGTTGGCCTGTTCAGGACGCTCATTGAGAGGGTCCCCTGGGAGAGAGTCCTGAAGGACGAAGGGGTCCAGGCAGGCTGGACATTCTTCAAGGAGGAAGTCTTAAAAGCACAGGAGCAGGCTGTCCCCAAGTGCCACAAGATGAACTAGTGGGGAAGACGACCAGCCTGGCTGAACAGGGAGATCTTGCTGGAACTTAAGAAAAAAAGAAAGGTCTACGACCTATGCAAGAAAGGGCAGGTGACTCAAGAGGAGTACAGGGTTCTTGTTAGGTCATGCAGAGAGGAAATCAGAAAGGTAAAAGCCCAGCTAGAACTCAGGCTGGCCACGGTTGTAAGGGACAACAAAAAATGTTTTTACAAATACATCATCAACAAAAAGAGGGCCAAGGAGAATCTCCATCCTTTATTGAATGCGAGGGGGAATATTGCCAACAAGGATGAGGAAAAGGCTGGAGTACTTAATGTCTTCTTTGCCTCAGTCTTTGATAGTCAGACTAGTTATTTCCAGGATAGTCAGCTCCCAGTGCTGGAAGGTAGGGTAGGAGTGTGAAACAAACCTCCCATAATCCAGGAGGAAGAAGTTAACAACCTGCTATGCCACCTGGACACTCACAAGTCTATGGGGCCAGATGGGATCCACCCAAGAGTGCTGAGGGAACTGGAAGAGGAGCTGGCCAAGCCACTCTCCATCATCTATCAGCAGTCCTGGCTAACAGGGGAGGTCCCAGATGACTGGAGGATCGCCAGTGTAACACCCATCTACAAGTAGGGCTGGAAGGAGGATCCTGGGACCTACAGGCCTGTCAGCCTGACCTCAGTGCCGGGCAAGATTATGGAGCAATTCATCCTGAGTGCACTCACCGCACATGTGAAGGACAACCAGGGGATCAGGCCCAGCCAGCATGGGTTCATGAAAGGCAGGTCCTGCTATGACCAACCTGATCTCCTGCTATGACCAGGTGACCCGTGTAGTGGATGCGGGAAAGGCTGCGGATGTCATCTACCTGGACTTTAGTAAGGCCTTTAACACTGTTCCCCACAGCATCCTCCTGGAGAAACTAGCTACCCGTGGTTTCGATGGGTGTACTCCTCATTGGATAAAGAACTGACTGAATGGCTGAGTTCAGAGAGTGATAGTGAATGGAGTTAAATCCAGTTGGCAGCTGGTCACAACCAGTATTCCCCAGGGCCCAGTTTTGGGGCCAGCCTTGTTTAATATCTTTGTCATTGATTTGGATGAGGGGATTGAGTGCTCCCTCAGTAANTTTGCAGATGACACCAAGTTGGGCAGGGATTGTCAATCTGCTTCAGGGCAGGAAGGCTTTGCAGAGGGATCTGAACAGACTGAATCAATGGGACAAGTCCAACAGTATGAGATTCAACAAGACCCCAAGTGCCAGCTCCTGCATTTCACTCACAACAACCTCATGCAACGCTACAAGCTTGGAGAGGAGTGACTGGAAAGCTGCCTGGCAGAAAAGACCTTGGGGTGTTGGTTGACAGCCAGCTGAACATGAGCCAGCAGTGTGCCCAGGTGGCCAAGAAGGCCAACGGCATCCTGGCTTGTATCAGGAATAGTGTGGCCAGCAGCAATAGGGAGGTGATCGTGTCCCTGTACTCGGCACTGGTGAGGCCACACCTTGAGTACTGTGTGCAGTTTTGGGCCCCTCACTACAAGAAAGACACTGAGTTGCTGGAGCTTGACCAGAGAAGAGGAAAGAGGCTGGTGAAGGGTTTGGAGAACAAGTTTTATGGGGAGCGGCTGAGGGAGCTGGGGCTGTTAAGTCTGGAGAAGAGGAGGCTGAGGGCGGACCTTATTGCTCTCTACAACTACCTGAAAGGAGGTTTCAAGCTTATGGTACAGTAATTGCCTTCTCCACTCTGTGGGAAAATTACTGAAGTCAAACATACAGAGAAAAGAAAGCTGCAGAAAGTACTGAACATTACTGAGCTTCAGTGCAAGCTCTGTCTGCCCTTGCTGCTGTTCTCATTGGTATGTTACACGCACAGCATTCAGAGTGCTGGCTTTAAAAGATTTGAACAGAATAAACGTCATTACTAAATAAATCCTATTTCCAGCTACCTGAATGGAAGTTGTAGTGGGGCAGGTGTTGGTCTCTTCTCCCAGCTAACTAGCAAAAGTATGAGAGGCAATGACCTCAACTTGCAACAGGGGAAGATTAGAATGGGTATTAGGAAAAATTTCTTTACTGAAAGATTTGTGAAACATTGGAATATGCTTCCCAGGGAGGTGGTTGAGTCACCGTCCCTGGAGGTGTTCAAAAAACATGTAGATGTGGCACGTCAGGACATTGTTTAGTAGGCATGGTGGTGTTAGCTTGACGTTTGCACTTAATGATCTTGGAGGTCTTTTCCAACTTTAATGGTTCTCTGACTATTTTATGATAAAACCAATCCTAAATCTGCACCACAAGTCATGAGATAATTTGGTTTTATTATCACAAAATAAACTGCAATGTGGCCCTTGATGCTTGACTGTTCATCTTACAGGCTAGGAGCTGAGGCAACCTTAGATTTGGAACACTCCAGTGCGTGAAGTGCTGTTAAACTTCAGGCCAGACAAGTTCTTCATCTTAGAGTCTGTGTAATGTGAATTCCAAGTAATAACATTTAGGCTTCTGGTATCTGTTCTCAAATTCAGTACAAAATGCTTTCTAGGCTGTCTTTACATAATATGCTGGGGAAGTTAAGGATCTCCCAGGTTAATTCACAGTAGCCATACAGCAGTGCAGAGAGAAAACCCTCTGTCCAGACTGACAGCCCTTGCTGAGCCTTGTACCTCTAACTAAAGGCATTTCAAGCCCAAACATAAAGTAGAAGCCTGCAGTCTTTCTTTAAAATAACTTTTTACTTTTGGCTTGTTTGTTTTTGATGGATATGAGGAGAATGTAATACCACTCACTCTTTTCTGTACAAAAGCCAGAATTAATTATTTCTGCTGAAAGGAAGGGGGACATGCAAGTTTCAGTATCTCCTCAACTTGAGGGAAATCTAACCTGTAATCTTCCATTTCTAAAACATACTCGCTAGTGATATTTCAGGTGAGGAAACTGCTCTTACCCACTACATTCTCTTAAACCGAAAGCTAGAACAGGAAAGCTAGACCTTCACCTAGGTCCATTTTATGAGGCAATTGTCCTAACATCATATTTTTTACATTGGTGGAGGAGTAATTCTTGTTATCCCATGAAGGCTGGAAAAGAGAGACTGAGAGTTAAAACATTCTTTAGGCAATTCTTTGTCAGTCTCCTCTGATGGAAGGGAAGACCTTGATCCAAACTGCAGCTCTGAATTGGCTGCCAAGCAGACACTCTTTTGTTACTCACACAGGCAGAAGCTGACACAACGGCCCCTAGAGAGACCTGAACTTTTCTATTACCCTAATGAGAAAAGATGTCCTGAAGATACATCACTTTCAGCTTGGCTCCTTGTAGCTACTTGATGAATCTGGGAGGTCTTGACTTGTGAGCAGGTACCAGGAAATTCAAGGCTATGCAATAATGTGCTTCACCCAAGTTCAAAATCTATTATCAGATTACATGAACAGTAAGGAACATGCTGAGGGATTTTGTTTTACATCTTTCATTTACATTAATGAAAGCTGTGTGACTAAATCCCTGTGTTCAGCAATGAAATTCTATCCCTTAAATGAACATATTAGGAGAAATAAGGAATTAATTCAGAGTCTGAATGAAACTTTTGCAAGCTTATGGTGCAGTGATTGCCTTCTCCACTCTGCAGGAAAACTACTGAAGTCAAACATACAGAAAAATGTAAGCTGCAGAAAGTACTGAACATTACTGAGCTTCAGTCCAGGCTCTGTCTCCCCTTGCTGCTGTTCTCATTGGTATGTTACACGCACAGCATTCAGAGTGCTGGCTTTAAAAGATTTGAATAGAATAAATGTCATTACTAAATAAATCATATTGCCAACAAGCTGCCAGGAAACGTTTATCACTCTTCTGGTAATGTTCAAAATAGTTACTGCACAATGATGAATCATGCCTTATATTGCACACATGTTGATCATAAACATTTATCAGACTTCTGGCAATTTCCACGATGTTGAAAAGACACTGCAGTTTGTTGCAGAGAATGTCTCTCTTCTACACAGCAGGTAGATTTCTTGACTTAAAGTACAAGCAAAACAGGTTTACCTAGCTTTCGGTGGGTTTGCCAGAAAGAAAGGGAAAATTGATCTGTTTTTGATATAGTGTACAAATGTAGAAATCTAGATATGTATTATTTTTACTGTATTCTGACAATAATATTTTATTGTCTGCTTATTTTTTTTAAACTTTGATTTTATATTTTCTGACGTTCCAAGTCATAAGGTTTTCATGGTATCAGTGCCACAGTAAACATCACGTGAATTCCTGCAGCTCTTATTTATGGGACTTTGAAGTTAATGAAGCCTTGGTTATGGTTTAAATGAGTACAGACACAGGCTGTAGTGTCTACTGTTATAGCAGATACATGCTTCAATTATTAATTTTGAAGCACATACATAGATCCCACCATACAAAGGTCATAGTAAACAGAATGAAGTACATTGCTGTCTGGTATATCAGTGTTACATTGATGACTATCACGATGGTTTATCTGTTTTGAGAAGGAAGAAATGTACCAGCTTGGAAAAAAAGCAAAAAAAATTTAAGCATTAAGATGCTTCTCTTCCCTTCCTCTACTACATCATGTAAAATGTAGCATGGGTTCTGAAATATAGTACTGAAAATTAAATAATGGCACAAATACACTTTTTACATTTTAGTGTTTTATATCTCGATGATTTTGTCCTCTAAGTTCTGATGTGTGCCAGGCATATAATGTTATGTTGCTGATGGGAAATGAAGGAACAACTTTGTGGCCTATGACAGAAGAAAATGAACTTTCATCCATTTTTATAGCCAGACTCATGCCCTATTCGTCAAATCATTCTTTCATTTAGATCTTGCCATCTGATCCAATGCTTGCTGCAATATTGCTATGATGGATCAGGAGCAGGGAGAATTCAAAGGCATCACCCTCTGAGGGCAAAATGGGACTAATAGTCTATATTTTCTCCAGTCTGAGAAGAAAGATAAAGCCTCCTCCCCATCCGTTGTTTTGATTAGAGCAGTGGGTTCAAGATGCTTTTCCCTTTAGGGATAAATTATTTTCTGTTTTTATATTCTGTGTAAACAAAACGGATTTAAGAACAGGACTACATTAGGAAAAAAAGCCCCAAAGTGCTCCGGTCTCACAATAAAAAATGATTGCACACAGTCTTATACGGGGCATAAATCAGAGAATTTTAGTATACTTCACCAGTGATTTTAAAGGGCTACATCGTAATACAAGATAATTTCCATTATTAATGAAGAATTACTAGCTGACAACTTATTTATGCAAAACTTAGCATTCTTATAAATGTCATTCTGAGAATTTCTCCCTCCTTCAGCAATAAGGGCCAGTTTTAAGACATTAGAAATGGAAATTTCAAGATGGATAAGGGTTTGTGGGGTATTTTTTATTCACTTAGCTGCTAAAACTTTTCACTTTGGGAGTGCTCTGGGCTGTTATGGAGAAGTCTCTTTTAATGAGGTATGTGCTTGTAATAAGATCGAAGGATTTTTCAGGAAATAAAATGAAACTGAGGTCTCACAAAGAATTAGCACTGAAAATAAAAACACCCCAAGAGTCCATCATCCAGTTACTAACCAACTCGTGAATTACCTCTGAAATCAGAGCATCCTTTATTGTACTATTTATAAAAATTAATCACTCTGGAACCAAGACTGTATAGTCACAGAATCACAGAATCACAGAATCACAGAATAGTAGGGGTTGGAAGGGACCTCCGTGGGTCATCTAGTCCAACCCCCCTGCCGAAGCAGGGTCACCTACAGTAGGCTGCA